>ERZ827512.83-NODE-83-length-146561-cov-14.565997_pt1 | contig 146561 bp, 188 predicted proteins | sample MGYA00519916_ERZ827512 | MGnify/ENA primary metagenome ERZ827512 (study PRJEB31778, sample SAMEA3449335) | human gut metagenome | biome: human gut; feature: human-associated habitat; material: faeces | place: United Kingdom | collected 2010/2012 ...
TTTATATCCTGCTCTCGCTCGACGCGCCGCTGCACGGCTACGGCATCATGCAGAACGTCGAGCGCCTGAGCGGCGGGCGCGTGCGCCTTGCCGCCGGAACGCTCTACGGCGCGCTCACCACGCTCACCGAGCGTGGCTGGATCGAGGCCGTGGGCGAGGACGAGGGCCGCAGGAAGGAATACCGCATCACCCCCGAGGGACGCGCCGCCGTGCGCGTGGAGCTTGCCCGATTGCAGGAGCTGACCGCCAACGGCGAGGCGCTGACAAGGGACTGGGCGTGACGGAGATGAGGGATGACCCGGATACGAAGCGGGGACGGACCTATCTCGCGGGTGTGGAAGAGCTGGGTGTGACCTGCTTGGGATGCTTTTGGCATCGTGCGTTCTTCCGCTGGGAGGACGACGGTAGACCGGTGGAAATGTTTTCCGACCTCGCGTCGCAGGCATTGGAGGCGAAGTGCGTGCGCATCGCGCAGCTGGCCGCGGCGGTGTGGTGTGCGGTCAATGCCGCGCTGCTGTTTTTCCGGGCGTGGCTTGATCTCGACGCGGCGAGGGGCTTCGACGAGCTCTATGCCGACCTGATCGCCGCAGGCGCGCCGAGCATTGCGGAGGCGTGGGCGCCGAGGATCGCGATGTACGCCGCGTTTGGCCTTTTGTGGCTCGGACTTACCGTGTGGGGTGTGCGCGGCGGTGCGCACGCACCGGAAATGGCGCGGGCTCAAAGACGAACAGCTCGTTCACGAATAGACCCGCCGGGAAAGGAGACGACGATGAACGATGTGAAAAAGACCTGGTGCGGACCGGTCTATACGCTCGATCCGGAAAAAAATGGAGCGGCAGTTCAACCGCCTCTCCGCCGAGGGCTGGCAGCTCGAGGGCACGGGCTGGCTTTCCTTCCGCTATCGTCGTGGAGCGCCGAATGAGTACCGCTACCGTGTGCAGTACCTCTACGAGTCCCGCGACGGTCAGAGGGACGACTATGTGCGCGGCTCCCGCGAGCTGCGTTTCTTTATGCGATTTTTACAGGATAAGCATGAGAGAATGTCGGGGCGCGAACGGCAAAAACGGGTTGCCTTTTCGGGGGAAAAGACTATAATAAACTATCAGTGCGCTACAAGTGTAGTGCATTCTGCATAAAAGAAAGGACGCCGCGCCCATGTACGCTTTGCTCAATGTTGCCTTTGCCCTGCTCGCGGGACTGCTGATGACCCGCATCTTCTCCCGCTGGCGTCTGCCCGACGTGACCGCCTTTTTGGTCGCGGGTGTGCTGATCGGACCGTTCTGCCTCGGCAGGCTCGGCATCACGGGCGTCGGCTTCGCCGCCTATGAGGACGTTGCCGCGCTCGGCACCATTTCCGATGTGGCGATGGGCTTCATCGCCTTCGCCATCGGCAACGAGTTCCGGCTGGAGGATCTGCGCAAGACGGGCCGTCAGGCCTTCATCATCGGCATCGTGCAGGCGCTCGTCGCCACCGCGCTGGTGGATCTCGCCCTGCTCGGCTTCCATTTCCTGCGCCCCGACATCCTCTCCGCGCCGGCCGCCATCACGCTCGGCGCGATCGCCGCGGCGACGGCTCCCGCCGCCACGCTGATGGTCGTGCGCCAGTACAAGGCCAAGGGCCCGCTCACGAGCCTGCTGCTGCCCATCGTCGCGCTGGACGACGCGGTGGGCCTGGTGGTGTTCGCAGTCAGCTTCGGCATCGCCAAGGCGATGATCAGCGGCGCGCTGAGCATCGTTTCCGTGCTCGTCAACCCGCTCATCGAGATCGTGCTCTCCCTGCTGCTCGGAATGCTCGCGGGAGCGGCCCTCACGCGGCTCGAGGCCATGTTCCACTCCAACCGCAACCGAATGTCCATGACCATCGCGTTCGTGTTCCTCACGGTCGCGCTCGCGGCGCTGGAGTGGCGCATCGGCGAGGTCGTCATCGGCTTCTCGCCGCTGCTCGTGTGCATGATGCTCGGCACGGTGTTCTGCAACATCTGCCCGCTCTCCGAGGATCTGATGGACCGCGCGGACGACTGGTCCGCCCCCCTGTTGGCGGTATTCTTCGTCATCAGCGGCGCGGAGCTGCGGCTGGAGGTGTTCGGCGAGTTGACGATGGTGCTCATCGGCGTCATCTACATCATCTTCCGCAGCATGGGCAAGTATCTCGGCGCGCACTTCTCCGCCAAGGCGGTCGGCTGCGACGAAAAGACGGTCAAATACCTCGGCATCACGCTGCTGCCGCAGGCGGGCGTGGCGCTGGGTATGTGCGTGAGCGCACAGGAGCTGGGCGCGGCGGACGGACTGCTGGTCCGCAACATCGTGCTGTTCTCCGTGCTGATCTATGAGCTGGTCGGCCCGCTGCTGACCAAGGAGGCGCTGACCGCCGCGGGCGAGATCACCGCCAAGCCCAAGGAGGTCTTGGAGCGCCGCGCCAAAGCGCTCGCCGAAGCGGAGCCGAAGGAGTTCCTTGAGGAGCGCGAGGCAAAGAAGCATAAAAAACAGGATTTATGAGAAAAAAGAGACGAAAGCCGTGGCTTTCGTCTCTTTTTCCGTTCAGTCAAATTCCAAAGCGCTCTCGCCCTGCGGCAGTACCTCGCCGACGATGGCGCTCCACGGCGCGAAGGCGTGGAGCTTTTCGAGCAGCTCCTCCGCGTCCGCGCGGGGAAGCGACACGAGCAGTCCGCCCGAGGTCTGCGGGTCGGCGGCCAGGTCGAGCCTCGCGCGCTGTGCGCCGTCGAGCACGCGCAGGTGCGGCTTCACATAGTCGCGGTTGCGGTACGCGCCGCCCGGTACGATGCCCATGTCCGCCAGCTCCTCCGCCTGCGGCAGCAGCGGCAGCGCCGCGCCGTGCAGCCGGACGGTGACGCCCGAGCCGCTTGCCATCTCGTAGCTGTGCCCGAGCAGACCGAAGCCGGTCACATCGGTGCAGGCGTGGACGCGGCTGACCTCGCGCACGGCCTGCGCGGCCTTCGCGTTGAGCGCCGCCATGCTCGCATACGCCGCGTCGCGGGCGCTGTCGTCCGCAAGAGCGGCCTTGAGCGCGGTGGTGATGACGCCGACGCCGAGCGCCTTGGTCAGCACGAGCACGTCGCCCGGCTGCGCGCCGATGTTCTTGAGGATGTGCTGCGGGTGGACGAAGCCGGTGACGCACAGACCGTATTTCGGCTCGTCGTCCTGAATGGTGTGTCCGCCGGCGATGACGCAGCCGGCCTCCACGGCCTTGTCGTGCCCGCCCTCCAAAATGGCGCGGACGGTATCGAGCGGAAGGCAGCTCGGCACGCAGAGCAGATTCATCGCCAGCTTCGGCACGCCGCCCATGGCGTACACGTCGGAGAGCGCGTTCGCTGCGGCGATCTGACCGAAGAGGTAGGGATCGTCCACGATGGGCGTGAAGAAGTCCACCGTTTCGATCACGGCCACGTCGTCCGACACGCTGTAAACACAGGCATCGTCGCTGCTGTCGTAGCCCACCAGCAGCCGCGGGTCAAACACATTAGGCAGACCCTCTAAAATTTTCGACAGGGCGCCCGGCCCCAGCTTTGCCGCTCAACCGGCGGCGGAGGTCATTTGCGTGAGCCGAAGCTCGCGGTTCTGATCCATTGCCGTCTGCCTCCTTTCTGTGGTGAAATGGTAAAGTTACACGGACGCCTTGGCCTGCTTGCGCACCAGCTCGGCAAAGGTGCGGGCGGGGGAGCTCATGGAGCTTTTCCGGCGTCGGGCCATGTAGATGCTGCGCCGCACGGGCGTTTCGTCCAGCTCGAATTGTAAGAGCTGTCCCGCCGCGACGGTCTCCTGCACCGCGAGTGCGGAGAGGATGGATACGCCCGTGCCCTCCGCGACCAGCCGCTGCAGCACGGTGGGGTCGGAGACGTAGGCCACGGTGTGGATGACCTGCGGGTCAAGGCGGATCTCGCTGAGATAGTTGTCGATGACCTTCTGCGTGCCGCTCCCGCGCTCGCGGAAGAGGAACGGCTCGCGGAACAGCTCGCGCCCGAGCACGCCCTGCGTTTTCAGCGCCGCGAAGCGCGGCGTGTTCGGCGTGATGAGCACCAGACGGTCCTCGGCGATCGGCTCGTAAATGAGGTCCTGCCGGTCGTCGGCGCTGCCGACGAAGCCGAGGTGGATGTCGCCGTTGAGCAGCATCTGCTGCACCGCGGCGCTGTCACCGCAGAGGAGCGTGCAGCGGCAGGCGGGATTCTCCCGGGCGAAGCGCGCCATGTAGCCCGGCAAAAGGCTCTGCGCCGGCACGGTGGAGGCGCCGAGCGTCAGCTCGAGCGCGCTGTCGACCGCGACGTCGAGCAGCAGAGCGCTGCATCGGCCGAGGATGTCCTGCGCGTAGCGGTAGACGCGCTTGCCCTCAAGCGTGAGCGTCAGCCGCCGCTTGGACTCGCGGTGGAAGAGCTTGAGATGCAGCAGCTCCTCCAGCGCGCGGACGTTGTCGCTCACCGTGGACTGGGCAAGGTAGAGCTTTTCCGCGGCGGCGGTGAAGCTGCCGGCGTCCACGACGGCGGAAAAGATCTCAAGCTGACGGAGATTCAGACGTTCCATCGCACGGCCTCCTTCTGTGGCTTTCTAAATGTTATTGTAGAGAGCGCGGCGTGGTTTGTCAAATGCTTTCACGGAAAATTCGGCGTTTTCCATCGGAAAAAACGATGAAAAATGCCGGACGGCCGGAAAAAGCCGTTTTCAAACCGTGCGCGGTGTGCTATGATGGTCGGGAAACAACGGACGGGAGGTGTGCGCATGATCTATCTTGACAACGCCGCGACCACGCTTCGCAAGCCGCCGCAGGTCATCGACGCGGTGGCGCGCGCGATGGGGAGCTTCGGCAACAGCGCCCGCGGCACGCACGAGGGCGCGCTGACCGCCTCGCGCACGATCTACAACACGCGCTGCAAGCTTGCGGCGCTCTTCGGCTGCCCGCGGCCCGACCATGTGGTCTTCACCGCCAACTCGACCGAGGCGCTGAACATCACCATCAACGGGCTTGTCCGCCCGGGCGACCATGTGCTCTCCACCGATCTGGAGCACAACTCCGTGCTCCGTCCGCTCTACCGCCTGCGCGATGAGCGCGGCGTGGCGCTGGACTTCGTGCCCGCAGACCGGCAGGGGCGCATCGACTACGCGGATCTTGAGCGCCTGCTCCGTCCCGAGACCCGCGCCATCGTCTGCACCCACGCCTCGAACCTGACGGGCGACGCGGTGGACCTTGCCCGCGTGGGCGCGCTCGCGCACGCGCACGGCGTGCTGCTTGTGGTGGACGCCTCACAGAGCGCGGGCGTGCTGCCCATCGACATGGAGCGGATGCACATCGACGTGCTCTGCTTCACGGGCCATAAATCCCTCATGGGGCCGCAGGGAACGGGCGGGCTGTGCCTGCGCGGCGACCCGGACATCCTGCCGTGGAAGGTCGGCGGGACGGGCGTGCAGACCTTCTCCGAGCGCCAGCCCGAGCAGCTGCCCGTGCGGCTCGAGGCGGGAACGCTCAACGGCCACGGCATCGCCGGACTGGACGCGGCGCTGGACTTCATCGCGGTGACCGGCATGGAGACCATCCGTGCGCACGAGACGGCGCTCATGCGCCGCTTCTATGAGGGCGTGCGGGACATCCCCGGCGTGACCGTCTACGGCGACTTCACGCACGAGCGCACAGCGGTCGTCGCACTGAACATCGCGGACCTGGACTCCGGCGAGGTCGCCGACGCGCTTGCGGAGGACTACGGCATCGCCACGCGCTCGGGCGCGCACTGCGCGCCGCGGCTGCACCGTGCGCTCGGCACGGAGGGACAGGGCGCGGTGCGCTTCAGCTTCGGCTGGTACAACACCGAGGAGGAGACCGACGCGGCCATCCGCGCGGTGGAGGAGCTGGCGCGATGAGAGAGAGAAAGACGTGGCTGGTCGTGACCTTTCACACCACCGCCGCCGCCATCGGCATGGAGAAGCTCTGCGCGGCGCGCGGCCTTGCGGGGCGGCTCATTCCGGTGCCGCGCGCGCTGACCGCGGACTGCGGCATGGCATGGCGCGCCGAGATCGACAGGCGCGCCGCGCTCGAGGCGCTTGCCGCCGGCGAGGGGCTGGAGGTCGAGGGCTTTTACGAGCTGACGCTGTGAAAAAACAGACCCATAGGAAACAGGACGGTAATATCATCGGAAAAACCGATGATATTACCGTTTTCTTCGGATAAATCCATTTGCCATTTTTTGACGGAGACTTTATACTGTGTTCATCAATATCTTTCTCAAAGAATAACGAGGGAGAAAGAACAAGGAGTGGAGAGAAAATGAAAAAGATCCATTGGGGTGTCGTCCTCGCGGGCGTGGCCGTCGGCCTTGCCGCCCTCATTCTCACGGCGATGGGCAACCCCGCCAATATGGGCTTCTGCATCGCCTGCTTCCTGCGCGACACCGCGGGCGCCTGCGGCCTGCACAGCGCTGCCAAGGTGCAGTACGTCCGTCCGGAGATCATCGGCCTCGTGCTCGGCGCGTTCCTCATGAGCGTGGCGGGCAAGGAGTTCAAGGCCCGCGCCGGCTCGTCGCCCGCGCTGCGCTTTGTCATCGGCGCGTTCGTCGTCATCGGCGCGCTCGCCTTCCTCGGCTGCCCGCTGCGTATGGTGCTCCGTCTCGGCGGCGGCGACCTGAACGCGCTCGTCGGTCTCATCGGCTTCTTTATCGGCATCCTCATCGGCATCGCCTGCCTCAAGCGCGGCTTCACGCTCAAGCGCTCCTACGAGGTCAGCGTCTCCGAGGGCAGCGTGCTGCCGACCGTGATGGCGGCGCTTTTGATCCTCGTGCTGACCGTACCCGCGCTGTTCAAGGCGTCCGAGGCCGGCCCCGGCTCCATGCACGCGCCGTTCTGGATCGCGCTGATCGTCGCGCTCGTGGTCGGCGCGCTGGCGCAGAAGAGCCGCCTTTGCATGGTCGGCGGTCTGCGTGACGCCGTGATGCTGGGGGACTTCCACCTGCTCTACGGCTTCGCGGCGATTTTTGTCGTCACGCTCGTCGGCAATCTTGCCATGAATAGGTTCAACCTCGGCTTTGCGCTGCAGCCCATCGCCCACAGCGCCCACGTCTGGAACCTGCTGGGCATGGTGCTCGTCGGCTGGGGCAGCGTGCTGCTCGGCGGCTGCCCGCTGCGTCAGCTCATCCTGGCGGCGCAGGGCAACGGCGACAGCGCCGTGACCGTGTTCGGTATGATCGTCGGCGCGGCTCTCGCGCACAACTTCGGCCTCGCCGGCAACCCCGACAGCAAGAACGAGGCCGGTCAGCTTGTGGTCGGCGGCATCTCCACTGCGGGCAAGGTCGCCGTGATCGTCGGCCTGGTCGTGCTGCTGGTGATCGCCATGTGGAATATGCCCAAAAAGGAGACAACGAAATGATCGACGCAAGAGGCTACTCCTGCCCCATGCCTGTGGTGATGGTGCAGAACGAGGTCAAGAAGAACGCGCCCGACACGCTCGAGGTGCTGGTGGACAGCCAGACCTGCGTGGAGAACGTGACCCGCTTCGGCGAGAAGCAGGGCTACACTGTGTCCTGCGCGAGTGAGGGCGGGGACTTCCGCCTGACGCTCAGAAAGTGAAAAAGGTGAGGGGAAGGTCAAGGACCTTCCCCTCGCTTTCTATTTTTCCTTCGGTGCGAGCATGGCGAGCAGCAGCCAGAGGTAGACGCCCGTGATGCAGCAGGCGACGGAGAAAAACGCCGTCACCGCGTAGCAGAGCAGCGCCGCGCCCGCGACCGCGCAGCGGTCGCTTTCCGCATGGCGGTACGCGCGCCAAAGCGCGAGCGCAAGCAGCGCGAGGAACGCGAGCAGCGCCAACGCGCCCTGATCGACGAGGACGCCGAGGTATTCGTTGTGCGCGCTCGTGACGGCGAAGTAGGTGGTCTCGCCGCCGCGCTGCCAGTAGAACGGCGGGACGTCGCGCAGGTACAGCGTCCCGCAGCCGCCGCCGAGCAGCAGGCGCTCCGCGATGAGCGGCAGGAGGGAGCGCCAGATCAGGAGCCGCGACGAGCCGAAGGTCAGATCGACGTCGCCGTGCAGCAGCCGGTGCAGCTCGGAGAGCGTGCCGCCGTCGCCGGGAAAGAACCAGATAAGGGCGAACGCCGCCGCGGTGAGCAGAAGCGTCAGCGCCCACATCGCCCGCCGACGTCGCGGGAACAGCAGCGGCAGCCCGAGCACCGCCGTGACCGCGAGCCCGAGCAGCGCGGCGGCGACGCGCAGCTGCCAGAGCGTCCACATCGTCAGCGCGAACGGCGCGAGCAGCCATCCGGACCAGCCGCGCACGAGCGCCGCCGCCATCGCCGCGGCGCAGAGCGCGAGGAGGAAGGCGGTGAAGTCGATGTTGCCGGCGGCGCCGGCGTAGAAGCCGGAGTAGGCGACGTCGCCGTCGAAGTAGTTCAGCCCCGCGGGGTAGAGCCAAAGGGGATTCCGCCCCGTGAGCTGAACGAGCACGAGAAGCCCGCACAGCGCGGCGGAGGCCGCCGCGGCATAGAGCAGCCGGCGGTCGGGCCGCAGGTGCCGCGCGAGGAGCAGAAAGACGGCAATGTAGAGCGCGGCGGTCAGAAGTCCGTCCCGGCGCGTGCCGCCGAGCAGCACCGCCGTGCCGTAGGGCGAGAGTGCCGCGCTGAGCGCGGTGAGCGCGAGATAGGCGAGCGCGGCAAGGCACATCGGCTCGCGCCAGCGGACAGCCCTCCACGCGCCGAGCGCCGTCATCGCGAGGACGTAGCCCAGCGAGAGCAGCAGGAAGGCGCGGTATTTGCCCTCCATCATGCGCTCGTAGCCGCCGAGGGGAAGAAAGAGCGCGTAGACCGTGAGCAGGGCAAGGGCATAGAGATAGGAAATGCGTCTGCACAGCGCCATGATGTCCGACCTCCTTCCAAGCATATTCTTCAGTATAAAATTTTGGGAACTTTTTGTCAATTTTTTGCGTCTAAGCTATCAAACGCTTGACATAATACGTCCCGGTTCGGTACAATAAGATAATAAAGAGAAGATAAGGAGGGCTTTTCCATGGAAGGTCGTCGTGTGAATCACAGTGCGCCGAAGCGCAATCCGCTGTATGTGATGTTTTTATGCCTGGTCGCAGCGGTGTTTGTGCTGCTGATCGTGGTGATCGTGCTGGGCGCGAAGCTCGGCGCGGCGCAGAAGGCGGCGAAGGGCGCCGAGACGCAGATCGAGGAGCTGCAGGAGCAGGTCAAGAAGCTGGAGGAAGAAAAGGATGCCGCGAATGAGCCGGACGAAAAGCTCCCCGGCGAGGATACGCCCGCGGTCGATCCGAACGAGACGAAGGAGCCGGATACGAGCGTGAGCGACAGCAAGAGGAAGGTCGGCTGGCTGGACCTCACGGGTCACAGCGAGGTCACGGTGCTGCCCGAGAAGGTGTTCAATGAGTATGCGTCCTACTACACCACCGCCGGTGTGAACCTGCGCAGCGGCCCGAGCACGAGCTACGGCAAGGTCCAGCTCGTCGACCGGGGCACAAAGGTCAAGGCCGCGGCGAAGGAGGGCAACTGGACCTTCGTTTCCGTCGGCAGCAAGTTCGGCTGGATCAGCTCGGATTATCTTTCCACCAAGCCGCCGGTCGAGGTGACCTCCGGCAGCCTGAGCCGCACCTGAAGAGAATGGGAGAAAAGCGTTCCGCGATGCGGAACGCTTTTTTTGCGTCAGTCTCTGCCGCAGCCGCCCTTGCCGCTCAGTGAGCAGGAGGACTGAAAGCCGCAGGCGTTGCATTTGTTGTTCGGGTCGCGGGCGACCGTGCCGCCCAAAAAGGCGAGCGCCGCTTCCTCCGGCGTGCCGGAGAAGGTGGGGAAGAGCAGGATGCCCGCGGCGGCGGTCTCGAGCCGCTCGTCTCCGGGCAGCGCGCCGCAGACGAGCGCGTCCACGCCGTACGGCTCGAGCTGGGCGACCGCGGCAGCGGCGCCCTCGCCCACGCGGGGGACGAAGAAGCGGCGGACGATGCGGCCGTGATCGTCCTCAAAAAACTGGAAGCCCTCGATGCCGGACAGGGTCTCGGCGGTCCGGTCGTTGGATACGGGAACGGCGATGCGCATGGCGGGAGTCCTCCTTTATCGTTTGAACTGCTCGGCGGCGCGGATGCAGCGCAGAAGATCGTCGAGCGTGTGGGTGTAGTCGATGTGGCTGCGGGCCTTGGCCTCGTCGCGCGGGACAGCCAGGCGGTTGATGCTGAAAATGGCGCTGACGCCGGCGTCGTAGGCTCCGTAGGCGTCGTCGCCCACATCGCCGACGATGGCAAAAACGGGCACGCCCCGCGCGTGAGCGCGGCGCGCCACGCCGCCCACGACCTTGCCGTGGGTGCTCTGCGCGTCGATGCGGCCCTCGCCGGTGATGACGAGGTCGGCGTCCGTGAGCAGGGCGTCGAAGCCGACCACGTCGAGCACGACCTCGATGCCGCGGCGCAGCTCCGCGCCCAGCAGAGCGACGCAGCCCGCGCCGAACGCGCCCGCCGCGCCGGCTCCGGGGAGCATGGCGACCGAGGCGTTCAGCTCGCGGCGGAAGATCTTGTCCAACGCGCGGAGCTGACGGTCCAGCTCGCGCACGGCTGCCTCGTCCGCGCCCTTCTGCGGCGCAAAGATGTGTGCCGCGCCGCTATGGCCGTGCATGGGATTGGTGATGTCGCACATGGCGATCATGCGCACACCGTGAAGCCTTTCGCGCACGGCGGAGGCGTCGATGTGCGCGATGCGGTCGAGCGTCGCGCCGACGGGAACGAAGGACGTGCCTCCCGCGTCCGTGAAGCGGACGCCCAGCGCCGCGGCGCAGCCGCAGCCGCCGTCGTTCGTGGCGCTGCCGCCGAGGCCGAGCACGATGCGCCGCGCGCCGCGCGCAAGCGCATCGGCAATAAGCTGTCCGACGCCGTAGGTCGTGGTGACGCAGGGGTTTTTGCGTCCGGCAACGAGCGGGAGTCCCGCCGCCGCGGCCATTTCAATGACCGCCGTGCCGTCCGGCAGCAGGCCGTAGGCCGCGTCGATCGGCTCGCCGTAGGGGTCCTGCACGCCGGAGACGAGCACGCGCTCGCCGCCGCAGGAATCGAGGAAGCAATCCACCGTCCCCTCGCCGCCGTCCGCCACGTTCAGCGCGCGGACCTCGCAGGCGGGGAAGAAGAGCGGGATACGCTCGCGCGCGATGGCGCAGATGTCGCGGCTCGGCAGCGAGCCCTTGAAGGAATCGGAGATCACGATGCACTTTTTCATGCCCTTTGCCTCCCGTGCGGGTGTTTTTCCTATAGTATATGCAAGCCGCGCGCAGGATGCAAGTCCTTTCCGCCGCAGCGGTAGGAGGAAGAAAACTGCACCTTGCCATATTGCACAAAATATAGCGATGAAATTGTGCGGATTTGCAGATATTTACCTCTTGACTTTAAAGCTCTAAAGGAATATACTCCGAACATCAAATGAGTTTGCCCCACGGGGCGGACGGAAGGGAGATCCGCAATGCTGAGCCGCTATTCCTTTTTCATTTTCGCGTTCCGCTTTGCGGGCCGCTATTTCGGCACGCCCTCCCGGAGCCGTCGATGAGAAGAAAACGCGTTTGCAAAGGAATGTGAGCAAAGCGGTTTCGTCCGACGGGCGGGACCGCTCTTTAATTTGTTCAAATGAAAAGGAGAAGTACCATGAAAAAGAAACTGATCGCCATGCTGCTTTCCGCAGCGATGTGTCTCAGCCTCGCCGCCTGCGGCCAGAAGGCTGACACCCCCGATACCACCGATCCCGCCGAGCCGAGCGGCGACGCCGCGACCTACACCGTCGGCATCTGCCAGCTCGTGCAGCATGAGGCGCTTGACGCCGCGACGCAGGGCTTTATTGACGCGCTGAACGAGGCGCTGCCCGGTCAGGTCAAGATTGAGGAGAAGAACGCCTCCGGCGATTCCAACAGCTGCGCCACCATCGTCAACGGCTTTGTCTCCGAGGGCGTGGACCTCATCATGGCGAACGCGACCGCCGCGCTGCAGGCAGCGGCCTCCGCGACGAGCGACATCCCCGTTCTCGGCACCTCCATCACCGCCTACGGCGTGGCGCTGGACATTGACGATTTCTCCGGCACCGTCGGCGGCAACGTCTCCGGCACGAGCGATCTGGCCGACCTGAGCAAGCAGGCGGACATGATCACCGAGTGGTTCCCCGAGACGCAGAAGGTCGGTCTGCTGTTCTGCTCCGGCGAGCCGAACTCCCGTTACCAGATCGAGGAGGTCGCCAAGAACCTGTCCGCCAAAGGCATTGAGACCAAGGAATTTGCCTTCACCGACACCAACGACGTTTCCTCCGTTACGCAGGCTGCCTGCGACTGGGCCGATGTGATCTATGTTCCCACCGATAACACCGCCGCCTCCAACACCGAGGCGATCGCCAACGTCACCGTTCCCGCCAAGACCCCGGTCATCGCCGGCGAGGAGGGCATCTGCAAGGGCTGCGGTGTGGCGACCCTGTCCATCAGCTACTACGATCTCGGCATGACCACCGGCAAGATGGCCGCCAAGATCCTGACCGGCGAGGCGGATATCTCCACCATGCCCATCGAATTCACCACCGCAACGCCGAAGTACAACGCCTCCATGTGCGAGACGCTCGGCATCACTCCGCTGGAGGGCTACACCGCCATCGCGGAGTAAGCGGAATATCCCCGATGGGAGAGGGGCACCGCCCCTCTCCCATAACGAAGTGTTTGGAGGAAAAGAACGATGAGTTTCCTGACGTCTCTGCTCAACGCGCTGCCCGGCGCAGTCGCCCAGGGCCTGATCTGGGGCATCATGGCGATCGGCGTATACATCACCTACCGCATCCTTGACGTGGCGGATCTGACGGTGGACGGCTCGCTTGCCACCGGCGGCGCGGTCTGCGTGATGCTCATTCGCGCGGGCGTGAGTCCGTGGCCGGCGCTTTTGTGCGCGATGCTCGCCGGTATGCTGGCGGGTCTTGTCACGGGCCTTTTTCACACGAAGTGCGGCATCCCCGCCATCCTTGCCGGTATCCTCACGCAGCTCTCGCTCTACTCGGTCAACCTGCGCATCATGGAGAGCAAGGCGAATCAGGCGGTCAGCGTGGATAAGTACGACCTGCTCGTTTCCCAGCGCTATGTGCGCACCTTCTCGCCCGTGGGCGAGCTGCTGACGAAGAATCCGCTGCCGCTGCTGCTGCTCTTCACCGCCGCGGTGATCGCGCTGCTCTACTGGTTCTTCGGCACGGAGAAGGGCTGCTCCATCCGCGCCACCGGCGCGAACCAGAACATGGCCCGCGCGCAGGGCATCGACACCAGCGCCAACGTGGTGCTCGGGCTGATGCTCTCCAACGGACTGGTCGCGCTCTCCGGCGCGCTGCTCGCCCAGTATCAGGGCTCGAGCGACGTGCAGATGGGCCGCGGCGCCATCGTCATCGGCCTTGCCGCCGTCATCATCGGCGAGGTCGTGTTCGGCAAGCTCTTCATCAACTTCGGCCTTCGGCTCTTTGCCGTTTCCATCGGCGCGATCCTTTACTACATCGTGCTGCAGGCCGCGCTCCAGCTTGGTCTGAACACCAACGACCTCAAGCTCGTCACGGCGCTGATCGTGGCGGTGTTCCTCGCCATTCCGTACTGGAAGGGCAAGGCGTTCCACGGCAAGGCACAGAAGGGAGGCGCGCACCATGCTTGAGCTCAAGAACATCTGCAAGACCTTCAACCCCGGCACCATCAACGCCAAAACGGCGCTCAACAACCTGAGTCTGACGCTCGCCGACGGCGATTTCGTCACCGTCATCGGCGGCAACGGCGCGGGCAAGTCCACGATGCTCAACGCCATCGCGGGCGTGTTTCCGGTGGACTCCGGCTCCATCCTCATCGACGGGCAGGACGTCACCAAGCTGCCCGAGCACAAGCGCGCCGCGCTGCTCGGGCGCGTGTTTCAGGATCCGATGATGGGCACCGCCCCGACCATGATGATCGAGGAGAATCTGGCGCTCGCCGCCCGGCGCGGGCAGCGCCGCGGCCTCAAGTGGGGCATCACGCCGCTTGAGCGCGCGGACTACAAGGAGCTGCTGCGTACCCTCGACCTCGGTCTGGAGGACCGCCTGACGAGCAAGGTTGGTCTGCTCTCCGGCGGTCAGCGTCAGGCGCTGACGCTGCTGATGGCCTCGCTCAAGCAGCCGAAGCTGCTGCTGCTCGACGAGCACACCGCGGCGCTCGACCCCAAGACGGCCGCCAAGGTGCTCGCGCTCTCCGACCAGATCGTACAGGAGAATCGGCTCACGACGCTGATGATCACGCACAACATGAAGGACGCCATCGCGCACGGCAACCGCCTCATCATGATGGACGCGGGCCGCGTGGTGGTGGACATCTCCGGCGAGGAAAAGAAAAAGCTGACCGTGCCCGACCTGCTCGCGCTCTTCTCCAGCGCCAGCGGCTCGACCGAGGCGAACGACAAGCTGCTGCTTTCCTGACGGCTTTCCGCTTCTTTTTTGTTGAAAAACAGGGCATGACCTGTTAAAATTACCGTTGGCCGGTGGTTTAGCCTCCTCCCGGTCAACGGTATTTTTCTGTCAAGCGAAGGGGAGAACGCAATGAACGGCATTCAGGTGAAAAACCTTGTCAAGACCTATATCACGCAGAGCACCGACATCATTCTCAACGGCGCGAAGCGCCCCTCGACGACGCGCACCGTGCTCCACGGTGTGTCGGTCGATTTTCCCGCGGGGAAGCTCACGGCGATCCTGGGGCGCAGCGGCTGCGGAAAGAGCACGCTGCTGCGGCTCATCGACGGGACGAAGGACGCGCCCGATTCCGGCGAGATCGTGATGCCGGAGGGCTGGCGCTGCGCGCTGCTCTCGCCCGATCCCTATGTGATCACCTGGGCGTCGGTGGAGCGCAACGTCGCGATGGCGGCGGGCGCGGGCCGCACGCCGGAGGAGCGGCTGGAGCTGGCGAAGAAGCTCGTGAAGCTCGTGCGGCTGGAGGATTACGCCGACATGACGCCCGTGGAGCTGTCCACCGGGATGCGCCAGCGGCTCGGGCTTGCCCGCGTGCTCGCCAGTCAGGCGCAGGTGCTGCTGATGGACGAGCCGTTCGCCTCGCTCGACTTCATCACGCGTGGCGAGCTGCAAGCGGAGCTGCTGGACATTCAGAAGGAGCTGCAAAAGACCATTCTGCTCGTGACGCATCAGCTTGATGAGGCGCTGCTGCTCGCGCAGAAGATCGTCGTGCTGCACGCGGACAGCTCGGTGCGTGTGTGGGAGCTGGAGCTGCCGTATCCGCGCGACCTGACGAGCCCGCAGCTCACCGCGCTGCGCGAGGAGATCACCGCCGAGTGCAGGAAGGACTAAAGAAAAACCGCTTGACCGAGATCGGCCAAGCGGTTTTTTCGTGAAGGGAAGGGCGCTATACGCCCATGATGAGCGGCACGAGCAGCGCGGAGAAAAGACAGGCTGCCATGCCGGTCGTGAACGAGTAGGGCAGCGTCTCGGCGCTGCAGGAGCGCTCGACGATGGGCAGGCATACGTCCATCGCGCACGTTCCGGGCAGCGTGACGGCCTCGATGCAGCCGATCTTCGAGGCGGCGAGCGGGAGGAGAATGATGCCGAGCGTTTCGCGCAGCACGTTGTGCAGGAACGACACCGCGCCCGCGACCGCGTGGCCCGCGCCGGAAATGACGCTCGGCGCGAGCGTGTACCAGCCGAAGCCTGCGCTGATGGCGAGTCCCTCCCGCAGCGTCATGGGGGAGAGAAGCGAGTAAACCACGCCTGCGAGCAGCGAGCCGGCGACCATCGCCAGCGGCACGAGAACGATGCCGAGTCCCGCGCCGCGCAGCATGGCTTTGAGCTTGCCCTCCAGCCCCATGCCGAAGCCGACGAAGGCGAGCAGCAGGCACAGTCCGACGACGAGCCAGCTGCCGGACATGGTCTGAAAGGCGTCCGGATCGGTGACGCGCGGGACGACGAAATAGCCGAGCAGCATCCCCACCGCGACCATCGCGAAGATGATGAGCGAGGTTTTGGAGCCGGAGGCGTCCGCGTGTGCGGCAGCGGACGGCATCGCCGCCGTTTTCTCCGCGCCGCGGGGCAGGGCATTGCGGTCGATGTGCAGCGCACGGCGCACGGCGAACGCGCCGAGCATACTGAACGCCATCGTCAGCGCGGTGACGAGCAGCGCCTGCACGCCGATGACGCCGAGGTTGTCCGTCACCTCGCGGTTCGCGCCCATGCGCAGACCCATCACGAAAACGAGCGCGTAGACGCTGACGCTCAGCAGTGTATTGACAAAGCCGAGGCGGTCGGCGTAGCGGCGCAGGCGCGAGGCGAGCAGGTAGCAGGCGATCATGACCGACCAGTAGAGGGCGAGCGAGGCCATAGGGAGTATCTTCCTTTCAAAAAAGAGGGCGGCGTTTTGCGCCGCCCTCCGTTTGCGTTATGAGGCTGTGCGGTCAGGCGAGGGTCTTGACCCACGCGCTGTATTTCTCGAGGTTCGCGTCGCGCTCCGCGGCATCCGCGCCCTTGGTGAGGATATAGACCTTGATCTTCGGCTCCGTGCCGCTGGGCCGGACGACGATGTGCGAGCCGTCGGTCAGCTCAAAGCGCAGGACGTTCGAGCCGGAGAGCGGCATCGGCGTGACCGCGCCGGTCGCGGCGTCGCGCACCGTACCGTCGGAATAGTCCTTGTACTGCGCGACCGCTACGCCGCCGATCTCGACCGGAGGCTGCGCGCGCAGCGACTGCATGAGCGCCGCCATTTTCTCAAGACCGTCGAGGCCGGGCATGACGAGGTTGTGCGTCTTTTCGCCGTACCAGCCGTACTTTTCATAGAGGGCTTGCAGCGCGTCGAAGAGCGTCATGCCCTGCGCGTGGTACCATGCCGCCATCTCGGTGAGGAGCAGAGAGGCGGTGACGGCGTCCTTGTCGCGGACGTAGTGGCCGATCATGTAGCCGTAGCTCTCCTCATAGGAGAAGATGACGGTGTTTTTGCCCGCGCTCTCCAGCTCGTTCATCTTCTCCGCCATGAACTTGAAGCCGGTGAAGGTGTCGTAGCAGTCGAGGCCGTTGGCCTCGGCGACGGCGCGCGCCATTTCGGTCGTCACGATGGTCTTGAGCGCGGCGGGCTTTTCGGGCAGCTTGCCCGCGCGCTTCATCGCGCCGATGAGGTAGTCGAGCAGCAGCACGCCGGTCTGGTTGCCGGTGACGGGCTCGAACTCGCCCGACTTGTTGCGCACCATGATGCCCACGCGGTCGCTGTCGGGATCGGTGCCGAGGATGAAGTCAACGTTCTTTTCCCTGGCGAGGTCGATAGCGAGGTAGAAGCCCTCGGGGTTTTCGGGGTTGGGGGAGACGACGGTGGGAAAATCGCCGTCAATGACCATCTGCTTCGGCTCACAGTAGAGGTGCTTGATGCCGAGCCTTGTGAGCGCCTCGGGCACCAGCTTGTAGCCGCAGCCGTGGAACGGCGTGTAGACAAGGCCGAAGTCGTCCGCGACCTTTTTGACGGTCTCGTAGTCGTTGACCATGCCCATGACGTTCGCCATGAAGCGGCGGTCGCAGTCCTCGCCGAGCAGCTCGATCCTGCCCTCGGCCAAAGCCTGCTCGTAGTCCATCGACTGAACACCGGTGAAAATGTCGATCCGCGTCAGCTCGTCGGCAATGGCGGCGGCGTGCTGCGGCGGCAGCTGCGCGCCGTCCGCCCAGTAGACCTTGTAGCCGTTGTACTCCTTGGGGTTGTGGCTGGCGGTGACGTTCACGCCCGCCTGACAGCCGTACTCGCGCACGGCAAAGGAAAGCTCAGGCGTGGGGCGCAGGGACTCAAAGAGCCGCACATGGATGCCGTTGGCTGCCATGACGCAGGCGGTCTCGCGGGCAAATTCGGCGGAGTGGTTGCGGCAGTCCATGCACACGGCGACGCCCTTTTGCATCGCCTCCGTACCCTCGGCGCGGATGACGTTGGCAAAGCCCTGCGTCGCCCAGCGGATGACGTGGCGGTTCATGTTGTGCAGCCCCGTGTACATCGTGCCGCGCAGGCCTGCGGTGCCGAACTCGAGCGGGCCGTAGAAGCGGGCCTTGATCTCCTTGTCGTTGCCCTCGAGCGCTTTAAGCTCGGCGCGCTCGTCCTCGCTCAGCGCGGGGGAGGCGAGCCACTTTTCATATTCCTTGCGATAATCCATTACGATTCCTCCTCATTCCGGGTTGATTCCTCCACGGGCGCGAGAAGATTCCTCGCGTCCTCGAGCATACTTTCGGGTACATACAGCCCCACGCCGCCGCTCGGCGTGCCGAACAGGACCTTGCCGAGCGTGCCGTCCTTGTCGTCGTACTTTTTCATCACGGGGATGCCGTAGGCGCGCAGCATTTCAACGGTCATGCCCGCGGCGTTGTCCTCCTCGGTCGAGTCGGCAAGGAAGGCGGGTTTTTCGGGCGTGCCGTCCGGCCCCTTGGGCCAGCGGTCGGCGAGGTCGTGCTTTTCACGGCCCCAGCTCAGCTTGGGAAAGGACATGGTGCTTCCTCCTTACTTATGATAGCGCGTGCCGGCGTCGATCTGGTACGCGCGGTAGATCTGCTCGAGCAGCATCACCCGCGCCAGATGGTGCGGGAAGGTCATGGGCGACATGGAAAGGCGCAGGTCGGCGCGCTGCTTCACGCGCGGGTGCAGGCCGAAGCTGCCGCCGATGAGAAACGTCAGCTGCGAGGCGCCCGCGGAGGCGAGCTGAGCCAGCTTTTTCGAGAGGGCTTCGCTGCTCAGCTCCGTGCCCTCGATGCACAGGGCGATGACCGCGCCGCCCTTGGGGAGCTTTTCCTCGATGAGCGCGGCCTCCCTGGCGAGCGCCTGCTCGATCTCGGCGGGGGCGGGCGACTCGGGGAGCTTCTGCTCCGGCAGCTCCACGATCTCCAGCTTGCAGTGGCGCTGTAAGCGCTTTTGATACTCCGCGACGGCTGCCGCGTAGAATGCTTCCTTCAGTTTGCCGACGCAAAGGACGGTGACCTTCTGCATAGATGTACCTCGCTCATGGTGTCGCACGGCGCGACGCCGAGCCGCACGGAAAGCCCCGCGGACTGCAGTGCGCGGGCGACGGCGTACTCCGCCAGCTCGGGCGTGTTGTTCTCCTTGGAAAGGTGCGCGAGCAGGATGTCGCGCGTGCCGCTCTGCACAGCGAGCCGTGCAAATTCCGCCGCCGCGTCGTTGGACAGGTGCCCTTCGTCGCCGAGAATGCGGCGCTTGAGGAAATAGGGGTAGGGGCCGTATTGCAGCGTTTCCACGTCGTGATTGGCTTCGAGCAGGAGCGTATCCACGCCTGCGAGCGCTTCACGCGCCACACCGGTGACGAAGCCGGTGTCGGTCAGGATGCCGAGCGAGCCGTCGGGAGCGTCGACGCGGTAGCCGACGGGATCCACGGCGTCGTGCGAGGTGGAGAACGAGCGCACGGTGCAGCCCGCGAATTCAAGCGTGTCGCCCGCGGTGAAGGCGACGACGGGACAGGTGAGGATATGGGATACGCCGCGCGTGACGTAGACCGGGGCGGCGCTTTTTTTGCTGAGTGTGGCGAGGCCGCCGACGTGGTCGGCGTGCTCGTGCGTGATGAATACGGCGGTCAGGTCGCCGAGCGTCCGCCCCAGCGCGCGGAGGGACTGCTCGATGCGGCGGCAGGAGATGCCCGCGTCAATGAGCAGCAGCGTGTCGCCCGCGCACACGAGCGAGCAGTTGCCGCTCGAGCCGCTGGCAAGCGTGTAAAATTCCATGGAAAACGGTCCTTTATCTAATCTACTCCCAAGAATACCACAGCGCAGGGGAATAGTCAAAAGAAAAAGTCGTGCAACTTGCACATATCCTGTGTAAAAATGCCATAAATTTTTTACATATTATTTCTTAACAACTTCTTTACAACAACATCGATTTTCGGTATACTAAAAATAACAAAACGGAATGAGCTGTTGACTAAATTTTGGAAAGGGGGCGGGGCCATTATGATGGAACCACAGGATAAGTACCGGGAAGTCGAATCCGCGCTGGAGAAATTCTGGGGCGAAGAGGATCTGCTGGTCGGCAAAGGAAAGAGTACGCCTGCGCAGATCGCGCTGCGTTTCCGCAATGCGATGGTCCTGCTGGCGGCGATATTGTTCCTGCTGTCCTTTGCCTCCAACCGCTACCCGATCCTCCGCGCGGTGGGCTATCTCTTCGGCGCCATCGCCTACATTTGCGAGATCATGGTGTTGACGGACTGCTTCAAGGTCAAGATCCCGCACAACGAGCTGTTCATGCCCTACTGCTTCGGCCCGCTCTACCTCATTATGGGCGTGGGCTATCTGGTGGGCTGAGACGATCTGCCGACAAAAAAGCACCGACGAAGGTCGGTGCTTTTCCTTTTGCGGTTCAGCCGATCTGGCGGATGGGCGGCTCGTCGTTTTCCTCCACGCAGTCGATCTTCGCGCCGAGGGCGCGCAGCTTGCCGATGATGTCCTCATACCCGCGCTCGATATACTGCACGTTTGTGATCTCGCTCACGCCGTCCGCAGCGAGCGCGGCGATGAGCATAGCGGCTCCCGCGCGCAGGTCGTAGGCTTGAATGTTGGCGGGGGTGAGCCTTTCCACGCCCTCGACGATGGCGGTGCGGCCCTCGACGCGGATCTGCGCGCCCATGCGCGTGAGCTCGCCGACGTAGCGGTAGCGGCTGTCCCACACGCCCTCGGTGACGGTGCTGGTGCCGCTCGCCAGCGCGAGCACGGTGGTGATCTGCGGCTGCATATCCGTCGGGAAGCCGGGGTAGGGCAGCGTTTTGACGTTGGCGTGGCGCAGCTCGCCGCTGCGGCGGACGATCAGGTCGTCGTCCTGCTCCTCGACCTCCACGCCCATCTCCTGCAGCTTTGCAGTGATGCAGTCCATGTGCTTGGGGATGATGCCGCGCACGCGGATCTGTCCGCCCGTGGCGGCAACGGCCGCCATGTAGGTGCCTGCCTCGATCTGGTCGGGGATGATGGCGTAGGCACCGCCGTGCAGCCGCTCCACGCCCGCGACGCGGATGGTGTCGGTGCCGGCGCCCTTGACGTCCGCGCCCATGGAGTTGAGGAAGTTGGCGAGATCGACGATGTGCGGCTCCTTCGCCGCGTTTTCGATGACGGTCGTGCCGTCCGCCAGCGCCGCGGCCATCATGATGTTCATGGTCGCGCCGACGGAGACCACGTCGAGATAGATGTTCGCGCCCCTCATGCGCCCGCCCTCGGCGGCGGCGCAGATGTAGTCGCCCTCGCGCACGGTCGCGCCCATGGCGGCAAAGCCCTTGACGTGCTGGTCGATGGGGCGGGTACCGCCGAAGTTGCAGCCGCCGGGCATGGAGACCTCGGCCTCGCCGAAGCGGCCGAGCAGTGCGCCGATGAGATAGTAGCTCGCGCGCAGCTTGTGCGCCAGCTCCTGCGGGGCGCGGGTAGTGACGATGTGGCGGCAGTCAAGCTCCACGTCGCTGCGGTTGAGCACGCGGACCTTCGCACCGAGCTGCTCGAGGATCTTCAGCAGCACGGTCACGTCGCTGATCTGGGGGATATTCTCGATGCGGCACACGCCGTCCACCAGAAGGGCGGCGGGCAGGATAGCAACAGCGGCGTTTTTCGCGCCGCTGATATGGACTTCGCCGAAGAGCGGGGAGCCGCCCTGAACGATATACTTGGTCATGAGGACACCTCATTGTTTCAATATTTCACAGGAAGAAAAGCGGCCGTGCGGCGCGGGCGCGATGCGCTCCGGATGCCATACGCCGATAGTATTCACATAATACAGCTACAGTATACCAGAAAATCCGGAAAAAGCAATCCCTTTTCTTTTTGATTTATCTTGCAGAACAAACGCATTTTTATGCCGAAACGCGGGAGACCTCGCCGGAAACGATGTTGACATAATAACTGTAAACGTCGGTGTCCACGCGCAGCACGGGCACGAGCTGGAGCGGCGCGGAGGTCGTGCTCTGCACCAGGTAGCCTGCGGAGAGCCGGGTGATCCCGGTACACACCGCGCCGGAGGCGTTGCGGTAGTCGAGAAAGCGGACCAGGGCGGTCACGGCGTCGAGCGCCGTTTCGCCGCTCTCGCTCGTGTCGATGGGCGGGAGGAAGGTGCCGGTGACCGTGGTGAGGGTGCTGCCGGAGAAGGTGAAGATGAGCGAGGCGTTGCAGACCTCCAGCTCGCCGACGAAGCGCGAGGCGGTGACGACCGTGCGCGCGCCGTCGCTGAGGAGATCAAAGGTGCGGTAGCCGAGGGGGACGCAGAGGTCGGCGCAGAATTCCGCGGGATCGTCCACCGCGCGGCTGACGGCGGCCTCCAGCGCGCCGCCGGAGCGGATGAGGCAGGAGCCGCTGTTGAGTCCGTCGGAGCTGTAGTAGCGGTAGATGCCGCCGCCGGAGTCGATGGAGGTGACGGAGCCGATGATGCCCTCGGCAAGCGCCTGCTCGGCAGCGAGGTCGCGCGCGGGCTGAACGCTCAGCACCGTGTCGGGCAGACCGTCGAGCAGCGCGCTGTCGAAGGCGATGCCGTCGGCGTTAAAGAGCGCGGTGAGCTGCGCGACGGAGCGCTCGTGCGCGGCGTTTTCCTCCGCACGGCGTGAGAACAGGAGAACGAGCAGAAAGGCGTTGGCGAGCAGCAGAATGAGAATGACGATGTTCTTGAGCCGTGCGGTATTCATGGCGTCCTCCTTTCCGAAAGAGATCAGTCGGCGATCCAGCTCGCGCCGACGCTGTCGCCGTAGGAGTCAATGTAGGCGACGGTCAGCTCGCAGCCGGGATAGCGCTGCGCGATGGCGCGCGAGAGCGCGAGCGGCAGCAGCAGGGAATCGCGCTCGGTGAGCGTGTAGCGCCGCAGGCGCAGGGAGAAAGCGGTGATGCTCTGCCCCTCGATGCGAACCTCGGCAGCGTGGGAGCCGTCGGCGAAGCGGATGGGCGTGCCGCCGGCCATATAGTCGAAGAAAACAGTCGCGCCGTCGTCATCGGACTCGATGCCGCTGAGGAAAAGCGCGGCATCGCCGATGCGGCCCTGTGTGAGCGCGCCGATCAGACCGCGTGCGGCGGCACAGAGCTCGGCGCGGGAGATGTGCGCGGCGTCCGCCGCGGCGACGGCAAAGAGGGAGCCGTCCTCCGCCGCTCCGCCACTGTAGGAGAGCATACCGTCCGGATGAAGGTAGAGCTTGCGCTGGCCCTCGATGACGACCTCCGTGCCGGAGGATTCGACGTAGCGGTCCTTGGTGTGAGGGTTGAACTCGGCGCGGCGCAGCAGCTCCTCCGAGGGGTAATCGCTCAGGGCGTTCGCGGCGGAAAGCTCACGGCGCGCGCTCACGCTGTCGAATACGAGCGTGTAGGGCGAAAGAGAGGTGTATCCCTCGCCGAGCGAGCGGGCAAAGTCGGCGTTGCCGCCGTCCTGCGATTCCAGGTAATCCTTGACTGACGCGGCGCTCACCGCGGTCGAAAAGCGGTAGACGCCCTGCTTCGTGTCCTGCAGGTACAGCGTGGCGGTGTCCTCGCCGTCAAGGCTCAGAAGGCAGCGGCGCACGTCGAGCTGCCGCGCGGTGGGGGACTGCACGCCCAGCCGCGCCGAGAGGACCTCGAGCGGCAGGTCGCAGGCGAAGGCGAAGTAAAGACCGGAGCCGTCCAGCGCCGAGAGGAAGGTGTTCTCAGAAACGGACGAGATGCCGCGGGCCGAACCGATGGCCTCGCCGAGAAACGAGCCGACGGTCTCAAAGGCGTCATCCGCGGTCGTCAGCGCGTCCAGCCCGCTGCGGATGAAGTCGTTGCTCTGCACGATGCGCACCGGCACCGCGAGCGCGGTGAGGGAGTCCGGCTCCTCCGCGGCGGAGGTCTGCCGGTCGGTGAACCAGCCGCGCACGGTCGAGGCGATCGTCGTATCGCCCGCGTCGCCGAACAGCGGCGTCTGCACGAGCAGAAAAAGGAAGGAGAGCGAGAGCACGGCGATGGCGAGGTTTTGCAGCCGGTCGAGGAGCTTGGCTTTCTTATCCATTGCCGACCTCCTGCGCGCCGCCCACCTCGCTCTGGCGGATGGGCAGCTCGAGCCGCACGGTCGTGCCGGGGCCCTCGCGGTCCACGAGGGAGAGGGTGCCGTTATGGCGCTGGACGATCTCGGTGGCGATGGACAGGCCGAGACCCGTGCCGCCGGATTCGCGCGAGCGCGCCTTATCGACGCGGTAGAAGCGCTCGAAGATGCGGCTGCGGTCGGCCTTCGGGATGCCGATGCCGTCGTCCGCGACCTCCATCCAGACCCTCTCGCCCACGGTGCCGGCGGTGACGCGGATGTGGCCGCCGTCGGGCGTGTACTTCACGGCGTTGCCGAGCACGTTGAGCATGACCTGCTCGATGCGCCCGCGGTCGCCCATGATCATGGGGAGATCATGGTAGTCGTGCGTCAGCTCGTGGCCGTGGCGGCGCGCCTCCAGCTCGATGGAGCGCAGCACGGAGTCGATGGCCGCGCCGAAGTCGAAGCGCGCCATGTTCATCTCGCTTCGCCCGCTGTCGAGCCGCGAGAGCGTGAGCAGGTCCTGCACGATGTGGGTCATGCGGTCGGACTCGTTGATGACGATGTCGAGGAAGCTGTTTTCCAGCTCGCGCGGCAGCTCGTCGCCCGCGTCGCGGATGGTCTCGGCGTAGGAGCGGATGTTCGTGAGCGGGGTGCGCAGCTCGTGGGAGACGTTCGCCACGAACTCGCGGCGGCGCTCCTCGGCCTTGCGCTGCTGCGTGACGTCATGGAGCACGACGAGCACGCCGCCGCGCTCTTCATCGGAAAAGGGCGCGAAGTACAGCTCGACCGTGCGCTCGCCGACCGTCAGCTCGGAGGCGACAAAGTCGCTGCGCTGCATGGCCATCACCTTTTCAAAGGGGCACAGCGGCTCGAAGAGGTCGGCGTAGACGCACTCGTCCGCGCTGCGCTCCAAAAGCTCGCTCGCGGCGGGGTTGCAGTGGATGAGCGCGCCGTCGCGGTCGTAGGCGACCACGCCGTCGGTCATGTGGAGAAAGAGCGTGTCGAGCTTGTTGCGCTCGTCCTCCACCGCCTCGAGCGTGGAGTGCAGCACGCTTGCCATGTCGTTGAACGTGGTGGTGAGGATGCCGATCTCGTCGGTGGAGTCGACCTCGAGCTTTTCGCTGAAGTCGCCGCTTGCCACACGCTCGGCGCCCTCGGTCAGCTTTTCGATGGGATTGATCATCGTTTTGCTCAGCAGGAAGCTCAGCAGCACGGAGATCAGAAGACCCACGAGCAGCGCCTGCAGAATGATGATGAGCAGCTCGCTGTTGAGGCTGGAGACCGTGCTGCGGTTGTCGCGGATGTAGATGATATAACTGTTGTCGCCGCCGGAGATGGGGATGGCAACGTCCATGTAGCCGGCCGCGATGTCGCTCTCGTCGCCGACCTCTCCGTTGCGGGCGGTGAGGAGATTCGCGGTCTGCTCGAGCTTTTCGCCGCCGAGCTCGTCGCTCGCGGCGAGGCATTCGCCGCTCGCGGCGTCGAGAATGTAGTAGTTGCGGCTGCGCGAGTCGATGCCGAGCGTACCGGAATAGGTCTCGAGCATGGACTGCATGACCGCCACGCCGCCCTCCTGCGCGGCCTCGGCGCGCAGGGAGTTGACGAAGTCGGCGTTGCTCTCGCCGAAGGTCTCGCCCATCTGCGAGTAGAAGTTGTCAATGTAGAAGTTGGTCACGCTGGTCATCAGGAACGCGCCCACCACCGCCATGAGCGAGGTGATGAGCAGCAGCATGATGAGCACTAATTTCATGTGCAGCGAGCGGAACACGGCAAAGCCTCCCTTCTGTCCGGATGGGGAGAGATCACAGCGTGGAATAATAGTAGCCCACGCCGCGGCGGGTGAGGATGTAGCGGGGCGAGGCGGGATCGTCCTCGATCTTCTCGCGCAGGCGGCGGACCGTCACGTCCACCGTGCGCACATCGTCGCCGACGTAGCCGTAGTTCCACACCTGCTCCATCAGATCGACGCGGGAAAAGACCTTGTCGGGGTGGCTGGCGAGGAAGGTCAAAAGCTCGTACTCGCGCTGCGTCAGCTCGATGGGCTTACCGTTCTTGAAGACCTGAAAGCTGTCCGTATTGATCGTCAGGGCGCCGCCGGCGCTCATGCCGCTCTCGGCGGCTGTGCCGGAGACCATCGCCGTGCGGCGGATGTTCGCCTTCACGCGGGCCATCAGCTCGCGCATGGAAAAGGGTTTGGTGATGTAGTCGTCCGCGCCGATCTCCAGGCCGAGGATCTTGTCCTCCTCCTCCTCGCGGGCGGTGAGAATGATGACGGGCACGTTGTCGCCCTCGGCGCGCAGAGCGCGGCAGACGTCAAAGCCCATCATCTTCGGCATCATCACGTCGAGCAGGATGAGGTCGGGCTTTTTCTCGCGCGCGAGCGCGAGACCTGCCTCGCCGTCGTAGGCCTCGAGCGTGGCGTAGCCCTCGCGCTGGAGGTTGAAGCGGACGATGTCCACGATGTTCACCTCGTCCTCGACGATGAGGACGGTTTTTTTCGGCTCCATGCTCATTTCTCCTCCTTTTTGCGTGTGCGCAGGGCGTAGACCTTCAGCACGCCCGCGACCGTCTTGCCGTCGCGGAGGTCACCGGAGAGGCAGCGGTCGAGCAGCGCATCGAAGGGGACGCGCTCGAAGTTGATGAACTCGTCCTCATCCGGGTGCTGGGAGCCGAAGGTCAGGCCCGTGGCCATGTAAAGGTGCAGTACCTCCGTGAAGCCGCCGGGGGAGGCGAGGATCTCGCCGAGGGGGGTGAGCGTCTCGCAGCTTGCGCCCGTTTCCTCGCTCAGCTCGCGCCGCGCGGCGGCGGCGGGGTCCTCCCCGCGCTCGAGCTTGCCGGCGGGGATCTCCTCGAGCACGGTCTGGAACGCATAGCGGTACTGCTTCACGGTCAGCACGTTGTCGTTCTCGTCGATGGCGACGACGGCGACGCCGCCGGGATGGTCGATCACCTCGCGCGTGGTGAGATGGCCGTTGGGCAGACGCACGGTGTCCACGCGCAGGTCGACGATGCGCCCGTGGAAAATTTCCTGACGGCTGACAAAGGTTTCTTTTAATTCCATGGATATCACTCCTTAATCCTCATGAAGCACCAGATAGTCGGTGTAAACAGCGCTTACTCCGCTTTGCAGCAGGGCTTCGGCCGTTTCTCTGTCGTTTACTGTATGGACATAGCAGCGCACGCCGCTGTTCTCCGCGATGACGGCGTAGGACGGCCGCCACAGCCAGCTCCACATGGTCACGCCTTCGATGCCGTTTTTCCGGCAGAAGATCAGCCGCTCGCGGAGGGCCTCCTCGGTGCCGTTGAAGCCCTCGGCGTAGAACGTATAGATGTAATGCGGGAAATGCCCGAGATGATCGACCACACGGAACATCAGCGGGCTATAGACCTGAATGATCATACGGTCAAAGAGATACGAGAGCCCCAGCTCGTGCGCGTCGTTCAGCATGGCGGTGAACTGCGCGGTCACGACCTCGGCGTCCGTAAATTTGGTGTCGGTGATGATACAGATATCCGGATACTCCTCCATCAGGAGCAGCAGGTCGCGGAAGCTCATGGGCGTGTACCTTTCCAGAAGGGGCGCGGCGAGAAACGCATCGCGCGTGGGGATCGACAGCTCGCTGATCCCCTCCTGCCAGCCGCCGCGCCAGTCGTGCCGCAGGACGACCTGCCCGTCGCTCGTCATGCGCAAATCGACCTCGAATACCCGCGCCCCGCGCGCGTAGTAGCGATCGAAGCCTTCGCGGCAGTTGAGCACGGAGGTCCCGCTCAACTGGCCGAGCCCGTGCATGACGGTGCGGGAGGAGGCCAGGATCTCCTCCGCGCTCAGCTCGCCCGCGGGCCGGGCCTTCTCTTCGGTGACCGGCGGAGCGGCCGGGGCTGTCAGCACGGAAAGGCAGGCAAAGCTTATCAGAAGCAGCGTCAGCGCACGCAGCAGCGGCGCGCTGACGCGGATATGGACAAAATCGCCGATGACGGATCACCTCTTAAAACAGGTAAAAAACCACCTTATATTACACCATAAAGCACCGAGAATTTCAACAGAGAAATCAAAATTATTACATTTTGATTACAGCCCTTGTACGTTGGGCAGAATCATGGTATACTGAAATCCGCTTTGAAGGAGAGGGGGCACTGTGCCGTGGAGAAAAAGGGAATCAAGATCGCGGCGCAGAACCGCAAGGCCTATCACGACTACTTCGTGGAGGACCGTCTCGAGGCCGGTATCGAACTGAAGGGGACGGAGGTCAAGTCCATCCGCGCGGGAACGCTCAACCTCAAGGACAGCTACTGCGTCGTGAAAAACGGCGAGGCCATGGTCTACTCCATGCACATCTCGCCCTACGACAAGGGCAACATCTTCAACCACGATCCCGACCGCCCCAAGAGGCTGCTGCTGCACAAGCGTGAGATCAACAAGCTCCACGCGTTCGTCAAGCAGGACGGCTACGCCCTCATTCCACTCTCGGTCTATTTCAAGGACGCGCGCGTGAAGGTCGAGCTGGGCGTGTGCAAGGGAAAGAAGAACTACGACAAGCGCGAGGCATCCGCGCAGCGCGACGCAAAGCGCGAGATCGACCGCCACATGAAAAACTACCGATAAAAACGGAGAAGCGAAGCGATGAACGAAGAGAGAGAAAACGGCCGCTTTGACCCCGCCGATTTTATTCCGGCGGACGCGCAGCCGAAGGTTGCCGTGTCCTGCGAGCTCGAGGAGCCGCCGCGCGGCAGCGCCCTGACCGGCATCCTCGGCGCGCTGTTCGGCGCGCTCGTGGGCGCGGTCCCCTGGTTCCTGACGAGCACCTTTGCCGACTTCTTCGTCGGCTGGCTGGGCTTCCTGGTGGGCGTCGCAGCCTGCTGGGGCTACCGCCTGTTCAAGGGCCGCCGCTCCACACGCTTTGCCATGGCGACGGTGATCGTCTGCTCGCTCCTCGCGCTCTTTGCCGCGGAGATCGCCTCGTGGATGTACGTCCTCTGCTCCGATCCCGAATGGCAGGCGGACGCTGCGTGGTACGGCATCCCGGTCGCGCAGTTGGCGTGGGAATCCATTCTCATGCCGGAGAACTGGGGCATCATGGCACCGTCCATGCTCATGGGCATGGTCATCGGCGTGCTGGGCGTGGTGTGCGTGAAGCAGAAGGTCCTCGCCTACACCGACCCGGAGCGCGCGGCGCAGATGGCCGCGCACACCGCGCAGAACGGGCTGGCTTCCTCCGCCGCGCAGACGGCGCAGGCGAACGCCGCGGCGGGCTTTGCCGTGCCGCAGAGCTTCACCGTGCGGGATAAGAAGTGGGTCAGGGTGACGGTGCGTATCGTGGGTGTGCTGATCGCCGTTTTCTTTACCGCCCTGCTTGCCGGTGTGATCGGCAGCTCGATCGACGAGCCAGAGGGCTGGTCGCTTGCCGAGACGGTGGGCTTTTCCGCTTTCGCGCTCGTTTTTGCGGTGTTCGGCGTGTTCCTAATCTTTCTTGTCCGGCGCAGGCTGGTGGTCGAGGGCGGCGTGTTCAGCTACCTGCCGACCTTCGGCAGGTCCCGCGCCTTCCGCCTGGCGGACATTGCGGGCATGACCATCGGGACGAACGGCCGCAGGCTGGTCGGACAGGATGGCCGGACGCTTGCCCGCTTTGAGGACAATCAGGAAAACAGCGCCATCCTATTGCAGTATCTCAGCGAGCACGGCGTCGGCCTGCTCGTGAAATAAAAAACCGAACGCGCCGCGGCGCGAGACAAGGAGAACGAATATGTCCCATCCCATTGTGACCATCGAGATGGAGAGCGGTGCGGTGATGACCGGCGAGCTCTATCCCGAGCTGGCCCCCAACACCGTCAACAACTTCATCGCGCTGGCAAATTCTGGCTTTTATGACGGCCTCATTTTCCACCGCGTCATCCCCGGCTTCATGATCCAGGGCGGCTGCCCGCAGGGCAACGGCATGGGCGGCCCGGGCTATGAGATCGACGGCGAATTTTCCGCCAACGGTCACAAGAACGACCTCAAGCATACGCTGGGCGTGCTGTCCATGGCGCGCACGATGGCGCCCAACAGCGCCGGCAGCCAGTTCTTCATCATGGTCGCGGATGCGCCGCACCTCGACGGGCAGTATGCCGCGTTCGGCAAGATCACGGACAACGCGCAGGCCGCGGTGGACATCTCCCGCGTCAACCGTGATATGTTCACGGATAAGCCGAAGAAGCCGCAGACCATCAAGTCCATTCGCGTGGACACGCAGGGCGTGGAGTATCCCGCGCCGGAGAAGCACTAAGACATTTTTCATTTGCTTTCGCAGACCTAAAGAAGCAAGCATTCCGTTCGCGGTGTGAAGGGAACGCCGTTCACACCGCTCACACGGGGGCGTACCGGTTTCGACGGGGGTGTGGAGGCAGGATAAGCGGGCGGAGGCGCCTGGCCTCCATAAAACGGGCAACTTATAAATTAAAGAACAACAACACTGTTGCTGTCGCTGCCTAATTAAGGCAGCCGTCTGAACCGGAGCGGCCGCGGGCCGGGGAAGGCGTCGTGAACGCGGCGTCCGTGAGGCGGGAAAGAGTTGACCCGCCCACGCATCATGACTCTACTGAAGCGTAAGGTCTGTCAGGTGTCCTTACGCGGAGGGAATGCTTAGATCCTGACTGCGCCCGGAGAAAGTCCTGTTCAAGCGCTTTCGGACGCGGGTTCGACTCCCGCCGCCTCCACCAATTTAATCGCAGGTCGAACCCCTGAGGTGACGATAGTCGTCTTGCCTTATGGTTTCGTACTTGCGACCCAGATTAAGGATAGGCTTTGAGCCTGTCCTTTTTCTTTTGGTAGTCGGTAGTCCGTTTTAACGAATTTTCCTTATATATACATGTAATGCGAGGGAGCGACGAGATTGCGCTTTGAGTCCTTTTACTTTTTGGAAAAATCTTTTCAGTTTTTACGAACTACCAGTACTACCAGATAACCAAAAGCCTTGCAAATCAAGGTTTTTCTTCGGTAGCAGGCTCAGTAGCAGAGGGTTCGGGCTCGACTACCTCGACTGCTACGGAGACCCGCAGGAGTTGTCCTTCAGGGACGAAGGCCTTGATTTGCTTTACAAAGCTCGCCGCATTGAAGGCTCCGGAGAAGCAGAACGAGAAGTTCTCCAAAGTTATTTTTTTTGTCGGCGCATTCGTGCTGATACCGTAGTCCTCTCGGAATCTCTCGAGGTCGTCCTTCGTAGGCTGAAAACCTCGCTTGAAGGAAAAGCCTCTCTTGCTCAGGTAAACGCCGACCGCACCGGCGTTCGCGCCCATAAGCTCGGCAAGAGCCGAAGGCCCGACGTGGTACTTGTCGATAATGTTCTGCACGTAGCTCTTCTGCAAGCCCTCGGGAAGTGCTTTGAACTCTGCGTATGTGATACGTTTTTTCAGGTTGAGCATGTAGGTAGGACCGCTCATCTCTCTCATCTCCTTTGCCGTGTATTGCGGTAGGCGGCAACCGCTATGCCGAGGGCGCTTCTTAGCGCTCCGGGCTGTTATCGCCTTTTCTCGTACATCTTCTTTGAAGAGGTACTCTTCGTCTCTCATATAAACCTCCTCGAGCAAGCCCCAGACCTCCCGTATCGCGTTTTAGCTCAGGGGCCCTTAGATTTACCCTCTGAAAACTTTGGACGCGATACGGGCTGTTCTGGAGCCGTTTTAGTCAGCCCTCTCCATAGCGACCTCGCAGATGCCGCAAATGGGGCTGAGGTCGGCGGTCGTCTTAACTTCCTGCCCGCAGACCGGGCACACGTAGCGGTGAGGCTTTTCGCGTTCGGCCTTTGCTTTCTCCTCAGGCATAACGCGAGCGAACGGAACTTCAAGTACAAAGCCGTTGTCTTCGAGGGTCTTCTTGAAGGCCTCGGTCGGATTTGTGTGGGAGAAGCCCACGGTACGGTCATACCCGATTTCAAGGTCTCTTGCCTCAGCCTTGAAGGTCTTGTTGTGGTAGCGGCCTTTCTGACAAGTGTCCTGAATCTCATTCACAAGGCAGTAAAGATGGACCATCTCATGGCACATCGTCGCAGCCGTATTAGCAGACGGACGATTGAGGAACTCGGCGCCGATGTTGATTTCGTACTGGCCGTCGTTCTCGCTCTTCCAAATCTTCTTAGTAGAGCAGTGACCGTAAGCCTTAGGGGTAGACTGAACGGTGATGACCGGTTTCGGCAGCGCGTTGTCGAAGTAGACGCGATTCAGAATGTCGAACAAGCTCTCGAGCTTAGTCACGACATCCGACATTTTCATGGGCTCGTCGTGGTTGACTTCTGGCTCAGCGGTCTCGCTGACCTCAGCCTCAGGCTCTTCATAGAGCTTCCAGCGACGGTCATAGCTTGCAGCAGCCATGATACTCGGCTCAGCGTTAGGCTCGTCCACGGGGACGGAGTGAATCTTGCGATTCTCCTCGTCAATGCTCACGACCAGACGGACCTCGTTGGTCTCCTTGTTGATAATCTTCTTGTTAGCGATAATGCTCATGTCTTTCATTATGTGTGCCTCCTTTGTAATTCCCAGTGTTTTCCAACTGACAATTATATTTTACCGTGTTCAGTAGAAAAAGGGCGCGCGCAAAACTGCCGGGATTCTGCGAACTTTTCGTTGCAATTCTACCGCTTTTGGTAAGTAGTCAAGCCTCGGACTGCGGCGTCAAACTTTTCAAGGACCATATCGAGGTCCGTTCCGTTGAAGCACGCAAAGCCTTCGTCGGTGTCAAAGATAGCTTGATTGAAGTCTTTGCGCCGCGAGTCATGGTGAGGACTGTCCACGGTAAGGCGTTTGACGAAGGCCTTTCTCAGTTCCTCATACATCGCTTTCCTCCTTATCCGGTTTTGTCAGGTCCTCAGGCTGGCAGTCGAGAGCCTGCGCGAGCTTGAGCGCCGTTTTGAGCGTGATATTCTCAGGCTTGATGATACCGACCTCAATATCACGGATTTTCTGGTAGCGGATTCCGCTGACTTTTGCCAGCTCGGTGCGGCTGTAGCCTTTTGCAAGCCGCAAATCTTTAAGTCCCAAAGTGTCATTCTCCTTTCACCGCGGGGCACAAGGCCCCGCGGATTCATAGATTGATGATTAGATATAGAAGCCGAAGCAAACGCCGCCGGCAGCGCCGCCGCCGCCGCCCACAGCGCAGAAGCCGCCGGAGCCGCTCCCACCAGGAGAACGCCCCCACCACCAGCCCGCATCTCCGTCTTCGTCGACCTTGATACGGTTGCGGCGGTCCTTGAAGTACTCGAACTGGAAGCCGCGGTCAGGGTCATTCTCGGTCCAGTCATGTTCACCGAAGACCTCCATCTCGGAGAAGAGCCAGAGCTTGTCCTCCTCTTCGCCGAACTTGCGGGGCTTGATAGCTGCGATAAGCGCGTCAGGGAGCAGCGCAATAACTTCCTCGTTGAGGTAGCGACGCATATCGCAGGCAAGCCAGCCGCCTTCGTTGGTCCACTCCTTATTCATGCGGTGGTAGCCGAGCAGATTCTTCAGCCCGATAACGCCGTCGTCCATGACGACGAACACAACCTCGCGGCCGTCCTTGAGAGTCTCGACGATTTCATCGCCGACCTTGAGCGTACCCGGATTCGCCCAGTTAAAGGCCCGGGTCTCTTTCGTTGTAATAGTTGCCATAATAAAAACCTCCTGAAAAATGTATTTGCTTATAAGAGCGTTCTGCCCTTGAGAAGCCTTCTGATAGTCCACACGTCGGAGCAGTACATCGGCGTAAACCAGTAGTTCTCCAATGAGTCGTCCGAGCGCATAGGCTCGGTAAGTGAGTTGCCTACTTTGATATAACCGGCGACACCGAGAAGTGAGAGCTGGATATAACACATATAGGCTACGGTATAGTCAACATCCTGCGCGGTCACGAGAATATGATTTTGCCAATTCAGACCCGCCTTGTGTATCTGCTTAGCCGCGGCGTGAACTCCAGCAATCAAAGTAGCGCCGGCACCGCAAGCGCAGTCGTTAATTGAGATATAGCCTTTCGCCTCGATAGTCGGCAGCACGTTGTCGCAAGTCATTTCCGCCATCATTCGGCAAACATCGTAAGGCGTAAAGAACTGCCCGCCGGAGTCATTGCCGAGATTAAGCGCCATAAAGATACTTCCGAGGAAGTCCTGCTCTGGATTCTTCTCGAGAGCAAGGACCACTTCCGCAGCGAGCTGAGGAAAAATCTCTTGCTCCTTCTTGTTGTACTTCTGAATCCGCTTGAGGTAGAGTTCCTCGCGCTTTTCAAAGTGGGACTTGTCGACCGCGTTCGAGATAGCGCAAGCGTACATCGTAACGAAGTCCTGCCAGACCTCCCACGGAGTCCAGCGGTATGTAAGCTCTCGGAAGAGCTTTACAAAAGGTTGGTCGTCGGTCTTTCCGACTCGTTTTGCCATTGATTTGCCTCCTTTAATAAAGTAGTGTGCTAAAGCAATCGGTCCGAAAGAAACGCCCTTGTGGGCGAATCTTTCTCAGACGATATTGACCTCGTAAATGAGGTAGTCGGTGAAGTCTGCCGTGCGGTAAAGGTACGGCGAAACCTGCTGCGGTCGGTCGGAGCGGCTTTCGACAAAGGCCTGTGCCTTTTCTAAGGTCGAGTAGCCTTCCTGACTGACTTTCCCGAGACTCGCCTCAGGAATCACCTGAACGATGTAAACTTTCATATTATTGCCTCCTTGTTTTTAATGTCAAGAGGTTACCTTTCGCAGCGCGCTTACCGCTTGAAGCTCGTGAGCTGGGCGGTGCTGTCCGCATTCTGTTTTATCCTCTTGACATTATTTATTATGCCGCGTTTTACTGATTTCGGGAGCGCGCAAAACCGCCGGGATTCTGCGAACTTTCCGTTGTGGTTTTACCGCTTTCAGTCAATCAGGCAACCACCTTGCAACGCGTGAGAACAGTCTGCTTGACGCCGTTCCGTTCGTTGTGGGCTTTGATTGTGGCCTTGAGGGTCATACGCTCTTGAAGCTCAATAGGTCGAGACGCGTACCAGATAAAGACGTTCCCTGCCTCATCAGCGAACTTATAAAGATAGGTGGTACCGAAGTCGTTATACCATGATGTGAGAAGCACTGCAGCAGTCAAGTCGAGGGTCAGACGAGTACCCACTTCTCCAACATACGCCGAAGTATTTTCCGTGTTTGCTCTCTGTTCTTCCCGGGCTTTGCGCTCCATATAATGCTCATACGCGAGAGGCATGTATGCCAGCCGACCGACCTGCTTAGCCGTTACATATTCGCCCTTAGCAAATACAGAGCAGTTACGCTCGAGGTCACTTGCAGAGTCAAAGTCAATATCAAGCAGCCAACTATTGATAAGCTCGGCCTGCGCCTTTGCTTTATCGGAGACAGCTACTTGCTCGCGGAGCTTATCAAGAACAACTTCCCGCGTGCTATCCTGTTCGTCGCTTTTGCGGTAGCCGTATTCCTGAATTGCGTCATAAGCGCAGGCGAGAATCTGGCGGACCTCAAACATTTGCGCGCCCCGGCGGGTATTCCAGTCAGTCATAGAGCAATCAAGGTCCTCAGGAAAGAGGTCTCTCACTTCGGCCCAGAGAGCGGCAGTCGCCGGGTTGATTCCGGTGTAGTCATGCAGGCAAGCGCGTCCGACCTGTCGAGTATCGCCCTCGGCGTTCTCAATGAAGAAGGTAACGGCGCGCTGGCGATTCGTATTGCAATGGTCACAATGAGGAGCGGCGGTAAACCACTCGGGGCGGGCTTTCTGCTTACCGAAGCAGCTTACGACATTTCCCTTGTCCCCATGCTCGACCTTAGCGAGAACGGTCCAGCCGTTCGCCTTGATAAGCTCTTCGCAAGCAATATCAAAATCAACGGCAGCGACCTTGTAGGAGCCGGCTTTGTGAGTGAAGTCGTCGAAGACGTTAACCGTTTCAGGGTGTTCGTCGGAAATAGTGTAAGAGAACGGAACATTATAGCGGGCAGCTTTTTTAGCGAGCTTATCAAGACGCTTGCTGACTTCCTCAGCCTTATCTGCGTAAACAGTAAAAATCATAATCGTTACCTCCTTAGGGTTTACTTTCTCGCCTAAACGCGATATAATATATGAATACTCTTAAGCTCAGCCGGTCTTGCGGCCGGCCAAGCTCTCGAGCGGACGAGGTTAGTCGTCAGTTACGTATTCAAGGTACTCGGTGTCGGTCGCGAAGAGCATGTACTCTCCGTGTACCAAGCCCATGAATCCGTAGTCGGTGTAGTAGCCGTCCATGATTGACCTCCTTTCTGAGCTCTCGTTGTTCCAGCAACGGGGGCTCTTTTCTTTGTCAAGGTTTTCCCCTTGACAATTATTATTTTACCGTGTTTGGTAAGAAAAGGGAGCGCGCAAAACTGCCGGGATTCTGCGAACTTTCTGTTGCGTTTCTACCGCAAATAGTAAAAGGCCGGAGCCGTCCCACGAAGGAACGACTCCGGCCTTATCTCTTAGGTGAGCTGATTTACTTTTTTCTGTACGGCGGCATAGTCATACCCCGCAGCTTCAAGCCGTTTCTTACGCTCTGCGCCGTTGCCCCACTTGCCTTGCAGGACTTCTCTGGCAAGCGCGTCGACCGATTTACCGGCGCCCTGCTCCGTAGTGATGAAGGCCGAGAAGCCTGCCGCCTGCAGCTTCTTCAACGTAGCCTCCGCATTCGCTTTGACCTTGAAGGCGCCGACCTGAATCTTGTAGAGGTCTCCGACCTTCACCATGTAGGTGTCGAAGCCTTTCGCCTTGACCTTAGCCAGCATGGCGTCTGCGTTTGCCTTGACCTTAAAGGCACCCGTCTGGACGCGATACAAGCCCACAGACGGCTTTTCAGGCCCGGGCTTGATATTCGTACTCCCGAGGCGTTTGTTGACCTCAGAGGCAATCTGAGCGTGCCGTTCGTAGAGATATGTACCGGGGCAGCTCTTATTTGCAAACCACCGGTGCACGGTCATGTTCTGCTTGTCCGGCTGGCCGATAAGAGACTTGTCGGCCTTCCACTTGAGCTCTTTGATACCGTTGCGCTTACAAATATCAACGAGCAGGTCGATGAGTGCGGCATAGGCCTTTGCATTGACTGCGTAAGGCTCTTTGGTGTCACTGGCGACCTCAATCGTGATTGCGCGATTGTCGTTCGCCGCGTTCGAGGAGCACCACGAGCGGTCTTTCTCCTCGACATACATACCGATACGGCCGTCATATCCAATACCATAGTTGCTGGACGCCTGCCGGGAAGTAGGGGCGAACACGTTGCCGAGGGTTTCGACCGAGCATTGGCCGACCACGCAATGGATAGTTACGGTATCGATTTTGTGGTTACGGGGGCTCGATTTATTCGGCGAGATTTTTGTATAGCTTACGAGCGGGCTGTTACTCATTTTCGGTACCTCCTTCGGTCTTAGCATTCAGGATAGCCACGAATTTAGTAAAGGCCTCCTTGATGTACTTGCAGGCTACGAGCAGCACGGCGCCGATAATAATGAGGTCCGCGAAGAGGTCGGAATACTCCTCGGGAATCGCCCAGCCGACTTGATTTGCGAATAGGGGCAGAGTCGTGATTGCCGTGCAAAGCAGCGTCAGCCCGACCACGAAGGTCAGAATCTTGAGACCGCTCGCAATGAGCTTGTCCTTGTCAAAGGACTCATGCAGAATCTTGATGTTGTACCAGAGCGAAAAGGCAACGTTCGCGAGGTATGCGGCGAGGAAGATAAGCATGGCCCAGCCGATGTTGACAAGGTTTTGCAGTACGCTTTCTAACATGGTTTTAGTCCTCCTTTGAATCATTGTATATATCAGGCCCGTACTTCTTACGGAGCTTGATTCGGTTTTCGGCTTTCGCCTTACTGTAGTAGAAGCCGGTCGCGGTAGCGAGCTCGGCAAAGATGGCGGGGATAAGGTACGCAAGCGGCGAAGTGTCGCCGGTTTTCCAAACAATGGCCAAAGTAAAGACCGTTACGATACCCGTAGCGGCCCCGACGATGGCGATTATGATTTTGGAAAACTCTCGTTTCTTAGCTCTCATCGGGTGGCGATACTGGCAGCTCTAAGAACTTGTTATGGAGGTCGTCCATAACGCCGTTCACGCCGAGGGAGTGGTACTGCTCCCAGCAGTTCTCGAAGTTCTCCCGGGCGTAGATAGGAGCGAAGCCGCGTTCCTCCCACTTGTTGTAGTCGCTAATCATCTGCGACCTGAGCAAGGCTTGCAGTCCCGCCTTTACCGCAGCCGTGTCCAGAGCGTTCTTCTTGACGAGGGAGTGCAGGTACTTGAAGATGGCCGCAATGAGCGCAGGCACGCCCAAAAGGCAGAGCCATTGATAAACCGTCATTCAGTAACCTCCTCCCAGCCGTAGACCCCCGGCTCCCAAACGTTATTTGCGGCAGTACTTACCCAGTGCTTGCCGTTGTGCGCAACCTTATCGCCGAGCGCGTAGGCGTCATGCGCGCCGAGAGGCTGAGACCATTCGGGGTACTCGGCCGTAGGGTCTCCGATTTCCTTCCAAAGACTTGCAGTAGCCAGCGGCGTCCAGTCTGCTTGCGAACTGTGCGCTTGTACGCAGCGGTACAGTTTTCCTTTGTAAGAGCAAATCGCCTTGACCGCATAAGCTACCGGGTATGCCCATTCCGAAAACTGCTCGGCGTGTTCCGTGAGAGTCGCGTCGTCGAGCTGCTCGGTCTCTGCCATTTTCACGAAAACAAGACTCGCAAGCTCCGGAGCCCGTGCTTTTGCGAGGGCGGTCAGATTCGCCTCAGTCGTGTAGAACTCCCCAGCATGATAGAAGTAGAAGCCGGCGACAACTTCTGCGGGAACACTCTCGACCTCAACGAGAGTATGCCGGTCGCAGAGATACCCGACCTGCTGAGTAGGCCAGAAGGTGTTGGAGTCGTTCGAGTAAATCGCGTCGGCTTTGTCCTGCTCGCTGAGAACGACGACGCCGTTTGCCTGCTTGCGAACATAACAGGGGTGCTCGCAGATTTCGACAATGAGATTTGCCGAGTTTGTGATTAAGTACATAGCGCTTTCCTCCATTCGATTTTATTGTTCGGGTGGAATCCGAACAGTTTCTTAAAATATAGGGCCATGCGCTCGACGGCGTGGAAGCTGTTTCCTCGCTTCATGTGTCCGCGCCAGCTCTCATAGGCGCTGCAAATATCTGAGAGCGGGAATACACGCCGGACGAGCTTGCCGGCGATTTTCACGACTCTGCCCTCGATATTCCAGCGCTTGAACTTCTTGAGCTTGCGCCGGATTTTCTTAATACTCTCAAAGCTCATTTTGCGAAGGACCTTCCCGGTCTCCGTCAGCTTGAAGCGGATTTGCAGGAACTTGAAGCCCTCGCTGAGCTTCTTGATTTTGGTCTTCTTCGTATTAAGAATAATGCCGAGAGAATCACAGACCTCTTTCATGCGAGTAAGACACTCTTTGAGGTATTCCTTGCTCGGGTGAATCAGATAGCCGTCGTCCATATATCTGGCGTAGCCTTTAATGCCGAGCTTTTCCTTGATGAAGTGGTCGAGCTTGTTCGGCAGCATAAGAGCGGCAGTCTGCGAGATTTGACTTCCGAGCCCGTAACCGATGGGGCCGAAGTTATCGAGACACTCATTTGCGAGAGCCCTGATTCTCACGTCATGCGCACGTTTTGCCAGCTCACGGCTGACCGGCCAATGCTGCGCGTTGGCGAAGTAGTTGGAGAAGTCAAAGAGAAGAACATAGCCCTCCCGCCCGTACTTCCTATAATGCCTTTGCAGGTGGCAGGAGAGGCGGTTGAGAGCGAAGTCGATTCCCTTGTTCTCGGTACTTGCGCCGTTGTCATAGATGAACGACGGTTTTAAGGTCGGGTTGATGACCTTATCGCAGAGCGTTCTCTGCACGACACGTTCGCTGATATGAATGCTCCTGATGTGCCGCATTTTTCCTCGGTCGTAGAGGTCGAACTCAATAAAGCCTCGGCTCTTATACGTCCCGTTAAGAAGCGCGCGCCGAGTCGCGGCCGTATTCGTTACGAGATTGAAGCGGTAAGTCTGCGTGGAGCTTTTCCAGCTAACGCCGCGGCAGCAGATATGCCCGGATTGATATAGATTTTCATAAGAAAAGACGTCCTCAAAATCTCCGCAGGATTTGCTGAGAGCGAGGCGTCTTTCTTGCCGTTTCTTGACTCGCCTCTGATAGCGAGCCTCGTGTCTTTCTTCGCTTGTCATTAAAAATTGTCCCCTTTGTACAGTGTTGCACGCGTAAAAGTGACTGCATAGTAGTACCGCTCATGAAACACGGTCCGCGTAAACCGTGCCATGCAAGCAGCGTCCGAGCGACTACATCAAAGGAGTGTTTTAGCTAAAAGGCAGGGTACGAGTCATCCTTCCATAAAGGTACTGATTTCGGCGGTTTCCCGCTTACTACGTCGGACCTGATTCCTTATGGAATCCGAAGCAAACGCCGTTGGTGTTGTTGGCGTTGTTATTGTTCGCGTTGCCGTTGCTGTTCACATTGCAGAAGTTGTTGGAGTTGCTCCCATTAGGAGAACGCTCCCACCACCAGTTCGCAGGACAAGACAACAGTATCATGACAGGACCCATATATCGGTTAGGGCAGATTCTTAAATCGTTCCTTATCCGATTTCTTTACGCCGGAAATTAGCTTAGCTTCCTCACTGATGAGGGAAGCCCACTCCTCGAGAGAATTATCAAGCCAGCGCAGCTTTTCAGGATTTTGCTTGAGAAGGTCTGCCATAATTCCGAGCTGACCGATAAGCGCCTGAAGCGTGGCGTTTGCCTCGATAAGATGGTCTCGCCGAAGCTGAGCCTCATGCTGATTTCCGGGAAAAACGCTGTTCGCCATTTTGACCTCATTGTAGACGGTATCGGCGAGGGCACTTAGCTCCTGAGCACCGTAAAAGGTGTACCTCTTCGGCATTTTCAGGCAGCATTTTCTTGTATGCACGGCGAGCTTGCGCGCAGTCTCTACGAACTGGACCGAGCTATCTCCTCGCAGTGCTTTATAAACTGACATAGTTAGCTTTTACCTCCTACCGGGGCCACAAGGGCCCCGGATTGACTAAAGATAGTAGATTAAACACAGAAGCCGAAGCAAACGCCGTTGGTGTTGGAGGCGTTGTCAGCGTTCGCGTCGCCGTTGCTGCTCACAGTGCAGAAGGCGTTGGAGTTGCTCCCATAAGGAGAACGCTCCCACCACCACTTCGCAGACCCGGAGCCGTTGGAGAGGTACTTGATTCTGTTTGCGGCGGTAGCAAAGTAGCTGTACTGCGAGCCCTCACCGGCTTTCGAGTAGGTAGTCGAACCGAAAATCTCAATCTCGGAGAAGAGGAAGAGCTTCATCGAGTTTGTGTTGATAGTCGAGCTCTGACTGCCTGCGGAGGTCTTCTTGTTAACGCTCTTAAGTACCGCTTGCAGGTCGGACGGTAGGGTCGGCAAAAGCGTGTTTTGCAGCCACGAGTACATTTCAGAGCCGGTAAAGCCACCGCTATTTGTATTCGAGGCATTCATTCGGCGCGTAGTTGCCATAAGGTTTTTCATGCCAAAGGTAATGCCGGCTTTGCCGCCACTTGCGAGGTCGTCATGATTGAAGCCCATAATTACGAGCGTCAGGGTCTCGCTTCCGACCGTGATGTCCTTCGTATCGCCGACAGACCAAAGCTGAGAAGCCTTGCCTGCGGCGGAGGCCTTAGCAATCTGCGCCCATGTGTTCTTAGAGAGCACGCTGTTGAAGAACAGGCACTCGACGGAGTAGGTCTGCCCGGAGGTCGTGATTGCCGCGCTCACGGGGTCGGTTGTCTCCCCGCTCTTCGTAGCGGTAACGGTATAGGTACCGGACGCGGTAATCGTCAGGGAGAGCACACCGCTTGAAGGCACCGTGCCGGAGAAGGTCTTCGTACCGTTCGTGGCGGTAACGACGGCGCCGGAGTCCGAAGTTACTTTCAGCGTCGCCGAGAAGTAGGAGAGCGAGATTTTGTACTGCTTCACATCATCTACGATAACGCTCTCAGTCGCGGTCTGCCCGTCCTTTGTAGCCGTTACGGCCCATGTACCATATCCCGTCAGGTTGAAGGTCACGGTGCCGGTACTCGTAGCAGTCAAGGTCTTAGAGCCGCATTTGCAGGTAACGGAACTGCCGCTCGGAATTGTGGCAATAATCTGAGGCGGTACGCCGACCGTACCGAGCTGAGAGTCGGGAATCTTGCCGTCGCTTCCCAGAGTAGCTACGCCGCCTGCCGTGCCTTTCTGAGAGGTAGGGATATAGCCGAGGGCGGGAATCTGCGCGACCGGGACCTTCTTATTCGCGCCAAGGGACGCAACGCCGTTCGCTGCGGCCTTCTGCGAAGTAGGAATATAGTCGAGCGAAGGAAGCTGTCCAGAAGGGACCTTGCCGTCAGAGCCCAGACTCGCAACGCCTCCCGCTGTGCCCTTTTGAGAAGTAGGGATGTAGTCCATAGCGGGAAGCTGCCCCGAAGGGACCTTACCGTCAGAGCCGAGGCTTGCGATGCCGCCTGCTGCGCCTTTCTGTGAAGCTGGGATATAGGACAGGCTCGGAAGCTGACTCTCCTTCAGCTTGCCGGACTCATCGAGGTCCGCCTTATCCTTGAGCGCGGCGTCGATTTTATCCGCGTTCTCATTGAGGTCTGCAATGTCCGCGAAGTCTTCCGGCGCCGGCTTTTTCAGGTTGTAGTTGTCTGTGTAGGTAGCCATTAAGTAAGTACCTCCTCCTTCAAATCTTTCCACGTGAGCGGCTTGACCTCGCTCCATTTATAGGGCTTGACCTTAGCCCACGTGTTATAAAGAAGCTCTACCGTAAAGACCATGTTGTACGGCAGAATGCGCTCAAGCGTCTCGGAGATAATCGTCTCCTGCTTCTTGACGCCGAGCGCGACTTTCACATTGACGGTAAAGGTCGCCGTCGTGATAGTCAAAACATAACCTCCCGCCCCGCAGAGAGACTCAAGCAGAGCGGCGAGGCTTTTCCTTGTGTAGGGAATATTTTCGTTGTACCGACTGAGCAGCCGGAGCTTGCGGTCGTCAAGAGTATCGGTCGCGAAGGGCGTGATACCCAGCATTTTCTCCCGGCGGGCCACGCCGTTCTCGGTAGCCTCAGAGATAAACTGGTCGTTCATGCAATCCTCGCAGGCGTCCCAGATAGCTTGTACCTCCGGGGTCTCCGCTTCCATGATTGCCCGCATTTCCTGCACGTCTTTCAGCACGTCTGGAAGATACTCTTTGAGGTCGATGGTCCTGATGTTGTTGAAATTACGCATTTGTGAACGACCCCCTCACCGCAACCGCGTCCTTATCGAGCGTGAGATTTCCCGCCTGACCGTTCAGAGTCGTGCCGGAAATATCGACGATACCGGCGAGCGCGAGGAGTCTCGACTCGATTTGCGATACGCGGACAATCAGCCCTGCCTCTTTACTCCACGTCGAATTGAGCTCGAGATAGTAGGCGTCAAGAGCGCTCTGAATGTACGGGAGGCACTCGGTCAAGTTCCAGCCGGAGGTGAAAGTCAGGGTCGTAGAGATATTGACCGTAGTACCTGCTGCGCCGACGACCGTAACCTCATGGTCAATAGGGGCAAGACCGATACCGTCGCCGCTGTTCTGTGTCGGGTCGATGGTCGTCTGCACGGTATTGATAAGGGTATCGGAAGGCGGTTGGTAGTCGCTTCCCGTAATAACGAGCTTGACCGTTCCGGGACCTTTCCACGCACGGTAGGGCTTGCACCCGCCGACGCCCGGCAGTGCCTCGGTGACTTCGATATACTGCCCGCGGTTGAAGCCGTAGGACTGATTCTCAAAGCTGTTGAGGTAGCGCAGTCTTAGGGTCTCGGTCGCTTCTTCGTCTTCACCGTTAATAACGATACTCGTCAGCTCCGCGGTCGCGAGTCCCTCGATATACTCGATGGGAATAAGCTGACCGGTGTAGCTGTTCGGGCCCGCACCGGCGGTCTCACAAGTAAGGTAATACTTGAGAGACTCGATTTTCTCGGTCACGGCCCAGTTGTATTTATCGCAGGAGAAGCGCGTGCCGACAGGAATATCCATACTGAACTCGCCGATACCCACGGCGCAGGCCGCCGGCAGAGGCGTGATACCGCGCTCAGCGCAGCGCATGATAAGGTAGTCTCTGCTTGCGGTGTCTGCGAAGGTCTCATTGAGTACAGTATCGAGAGCCACATAAATCATGGCGCTCTCAAGGGAGTTCGGCGCAAGCGCATCGAAAATAATCGAGCCCTCGCGCTTATCAAGGCTCGACGCTACGCGGGCGAGTTTCTCTTGAAGAATCGCCTCATAGGTTTTATCCTCATACATCGGTTTCCACCTCCAAATCGCCGAAAATGCTATGCACGGTAAAGGTGACGTGCACGGTCTTTTTTCCGGTCTCAAACTCGAAGCCGTCTACTGCGGTGATTCGGTCGTCCTGCAGTAGGGCCTCTGTAATGCAACGCTTAATCTCTGGAAGCGCATACTCTTTCGGCTGGCCGATAAGCTCGACGAGCTCAACGCCGTAGTTCCATGAGTAAATGAGATAGGCGTACCGCTCCGTGCTGAGAATCAGGTAAATAGCCTGCCTCAGCGACTCGAGCTCGTCTACCATGCCGCGAATGCGCCCATGCTCAATATCCAGAGCGTAAGTAAGACTCGGCTGAGTCTCGACCTCAAGAGTCAAAAGGTCGTCTTCTACTTTAGGTATCATTTTGGCGCCTCCACTCTGTCTAAGATAATAAACTTCTGGCCGCCGTCGGCCCGCAGGAGAAGCACTTGCTCACCGGTCTTTAGGGCAAGGTGTACCTTGTAGGCCTTTTTGCCCTTGTAGGCGTGCTTATGACTTGCGAACTCTGCGTAGCCGCTGCCGCCGGAAGTTTCTTCTGTCTGGTGGTCCACCGTCATATAAACGGTGAAGTCTCGCACCGCATTCGTCAAGATGAGCTGACTTGCAGTAAGTTCGAGCTTCTGGTCAACCTGCACCTTGAGCGGGGAGACACTCGTCACCTTACCGAGGATAAAGCCGAAGGGTTTGCCGGCGGCTACAGCCTCGACCGCGGCGCGCTTTACGTTTTCTAAAAAACCGTTCATATCAAGTGACAAATGTACCACCTCGCAATTTCAGGTCCATCAGGTGTTGCTCTTGCTTGAACTTATGCGTCACCGATTCGACCAGTAGGTAGCTCTGGACGTTGATGTCTCCGAGCCCCAGCTTAACAATAACGGACGAGCCCGCCCGGACTCTCGTATCGCCGAGCGCGTCGGAGATAGAGAGCGAGCGGGTTTTTGTGTTGTAGAGCTTTAGGAGAGCCTCTGCCTTTGCCGCGCCGCTTGCGGAGAGCTCGACGGTATCGGTGTATTGCAGAAGGCCCCACTTGTTGATGTTCGAGCTGTCTTTCGCAATGAAGATTTCGCGCTTGCCCGAATCCTTGTTCTCAAATGTAATCTTGATTTGGTTGTAGGTCTGCTTGTCGATGGTACTCGAATAGGAGTACTCGCCGATAGTGTCGGCGTCGATAAGCAGATTCAGCTTCATGCTCTCAATGTCCTGCAGCGTCAGCTTGCCGACTTTATCGTAGAGCACATAGAGCTTAGTTTTCGCCCGCAGTGTTTCATCAAGCGCATTCTGGGCGATGTCAAAGAGCGTGGCGTTGTCCTCCGTCCTCGAGGCGATAACGTACCCCGTGTCCTCAAGCGCTCCCACGCTGAGGCCGAAGTCCTCGGCTATCATCTTGATAACGTCGCTCGCTTTCTTGTTCGAGTAGACATAGGTGTCCTTATTCTTGAAGTAGCGGAGCTGGTCGTAGGCGGTAACCTCGATAACGTTCGGCGCGCGGCCTGAGCGGCTCTTTGTAAAGACAAAGCCGTAAAACATGTCCGTCCCATCGACGGACAGCTTTACGGCGTCTCCTTCCTGAAAAGACAAGACGGAATCCTTTACCACGGAAAACTTGAGCTTTCCGGGAGAGCCTTTGCGGTCCCACGAAAGGCTGATACCTTCCTCAACGATGGGGTAGAGAATCGTGCTGCCGCTCTGAATGATTAAATCTACTTTACTCATGGAATCGTCAACACCTGCCCCGGGTAAATAAGGTTAGGATTCTTTATCTTGCCCTTATTCGCATTATAGATTTTTGTGTACTGCGCTCCGTTGCCGTAATACTTCTTCGCAATGTTCCAGAGACAATCGCCCTTCTTTACGGTATAGGATTTCGTCTTAGGCTTGCTCGAAGTCTCGCGCTTCTTCTCCTCCTTAATAGTCGGCTTGCGCGCAGCTGCAGCTGGTTTCGTAACCGTGACGGTCTTCGTCGCATAGTCGATATACTGCTTGAGCGTTACCGAAACGGTCACGTCAGGGCCTTTTGTGGCGTCCTCTGTGATGTTGTAGCTCTCAAGGCTTACTTTCATATTCGTGTCGAACAGAAGTCTCCCAGAGGGCGACACACGGCTCACGATGAAGCGAAACGGAGTCTTGCTTGTCATGTAGTTCTCGAAAACGCTGAGGTAGTAGTCAGGCTTGCGAAAGGAGTCCGCAAAAGAGTACTGCCCCAGCATAGGGAGAACAATGTCAAAGCTAATTTCGGTCAAGCCGGGAGAGCGCAGAAAGTTTATATCGCCCTCATTGACAAGGGTAAGCGTTTTGTTGTTCCCCTTGATTTTGGTCGTCAGCTTCTGCGGCGTAACCGGTAGAAGCAGACTCCCGAAGTAAAAGCTATACATTATTCATGCACCCCCTCAGCAGCGACCTCGAGCGCTTCCGCGAAGCCCTCGGTCAGAGTATTCAGCACGCCGTCAAGGTCCATATCGGAGTCAATGCGGTTAGTCATGCCGGTCATATCGATTTTGACCTCAGCGGTCGTGAAGCGGTTGATTGCTTCCTGCTCCGCAAGGTCTCTCATATACTTCAGGTCCTCGGTCGTTTCCTTCAAGGACGCGGCCGCGCTTCCCGCGCTGTCGTTAATGCCGGCGGTGTCTGCGCCGATACTGTCGAGAGCGGTCTGCTCTGCGGAACTGTCCGCCGCGGCGTCAGCCTTTGCCTGTGCATAAGCGGCGTCAGCCTTTGCCTGTGCATAAGCGGCCTGCAAAGCGTCGACAGAAGAATTGAGCTCGGCTTTCAAAGAGTCGATATGCGCGTCTCTTCCGGCTTTCGCGCTCGCGAGCTCGCTCTCATACGCGGCAAGGTCTGCCGCGCGAGCGGACTTTGCAGCCTCGTTTTCTGCGGCCGCAGTCGTTGCAAAGGTCACATGCTCAATGGCGTCGATACTCACGCCGGGGATTTTATTCAGCACCCCGATGAACTTATTGATAATATCGATAGCGCCGTTAATCATGTTTTGGAGAATCGTCAGTACAGAGACCCTCATGCCCCCCATGAAGTTCGCGATTGCGACGCCGGCTTTCTGCCAGCAGAGCTTGAGCTTGTCTACGAGGTCAATGACCCAGTAGACGCCGGTAAAGAATGCGAGCTTGACCGCGTTCCAGCCCACGATAAGTGCGAGCTTGCAAATCTCCCACGCGTTTTTAACGCCGCCGATAGATTGAATCCACCGATACATCGCCGCAACAAGTACGCCGATGATAAGGGCAATCCAGAGAATCGGATTCGAGAGGAGCGAAACAATAAGGGCCTGATTTGCCGCGACAGCCAGCCACTGGGCGGCGGCATGGACGACCCACGCAACGGCGAGAATGCCGACCGTAGTAGCCAGCCCTACGAGTACCGCGCTGACCATATCTGCGTTCTCCGTGAGGAAGGCGACGATATTATTCAGCCATGAGACGATGGTCGTAAGGACCGGCAGAAGCTGCTCAGCCATAATGCCGGTAAACTCGAGCCAGCTCTCAGAGAGAAGTCGGGTCTGGTTGGCGTAGCTATCCTGCGTGCGGGCAAAGTCGCCTTGCGCGTCGGCGGTCGTGCTCATAAGGTAATTGTACCGGAGCATGACCTGCTCGGCCTGAGACATTTCATTGTAGGCCGTCGTGATACCCTGCGAGAGTGCGTAAGCCTCAAGGTTGGCGACCGACATGTTAATGCCGAGCTGCTTCAAGGGCTCTGTCTCACCGGAGATACCGGAACGGATTTTCTCGAAGGCGGTCTCAAGGTCAAGATTGAAGAACGACGCCATGTCGCCGGCGAGGCCGACCATATCTTTCGACATATCTACAATGGCGTCGCCCGCAAGACCGGAAGACTTGAGCATGGCGCCGATGGTGCCGGCGTACCGCTTTGCGCTTACCTCGTTCATGCCGTAGGCGGCAAGACACTCTTTCGACCACGAGTTGATAGCCTCCGTAGCGCTTCCGAAAGTAACGTCGACGACGTTCTGGACTTCGGCAAGGTCGGAGGCATAGTCAATTCCGGTCTTGATAGTATCAAGCGCTTTGCGGGCAATCATCACAAGCCCGATGGCTTTCGCGAGTCGGCTGAAGGCGTCGGTCGATTTATTCGTATGGTCTTCCAACTGGTCCAGCGCGGCGCTTGCTCTGGCAAGCTCCTCACGGGCCTCTTGAATAGAGGCGGTGTCGATAGCCCGTCCGGACGCGTCCTGCATAGCCTCGAAGCTATTAAGTACAATGTTCATCGCCTTATTGATACTCTTGAGCGGGCCGGTCATGCCGTCCGTAAGTACGAGCTGCGACTTGATAAGGGCCATAGGCCTCCTCCTTTCCGGGAGCCAGCACTGAGGCTTGACCCGGCTTTACCTCAGTGCTTTTTCCCGTGTTTTGCTTTGGCCGCTTCTTTCTTCTCCTGCTCGACCTTTATATCGATAGCGGCGATAATGAACGCCTGCGTATATGGGTCCATGTCAAGGAATACATTCGGCGGCCACTTGAACTTGTGGAGACAGTAATAGACGTAGTTCGCCTCCGGGTCGTCTCCGAGTATTAGTTTTTTGCTTCTTCCACCATTTCGTCGCCAGACTGGAAGCCGTTGACCTGCAGGACCTTAGTGGAGTAGTCCTCGAACTCGGCGGGAGTCAGCATAGTGGTGATAAGCTGCTCCGCACCCATAACGCCGTAGCTCTGCTGGAGCTCGGCGTCGTTCAGATTCGGGAACACCGTGCAGCGGACAGCTACCTTCGCGAGGTAGGCGTTCGCGTCGAAGTCCTGCGTAAACTGGCCCTTGCGACCGGGTACCGGGACAGTACGCATGCAGGCCTTTCTCAGGCCTGCGTTCTCCGCCGCGGTAATGCAGCAGATTTCCCACGGCATAGCCTCGCCGGTATCGGGGTCGACGAAACGGTCGGAAGCGATAAAGGTAACGTTGTCAATTTTCTTCGCGTTCTGAGCAAGGAACGCGGTCAGATTCTTAGCCATAGTAAAATACCTCCTGTTTTATGTTGGTTTACTGCATGCCGTTCAGCAAGCTAAAGGTCTCGGGCATTTCCCAGTCGTCGAAGGTGCCCTCGAGTTCCTCGTCGAGAGTCTCGGCGTCGGCGTCAAACTTCGCCAGAATGCCGCCCTTAGTGAGGCAGTTCTTCAAGATGATAGTCTGACGGCCGACAGAAGCGGTCGGGTCTTCGTTCGCGACCTGAATATCGAACGTAGGCATAAAGCCGGTACGCTTATACTCGAGGAGCATTTCGCGGAAAACGGACTGGTTATAGTGGGCGGTGCCGCTCCACGTGCCGGACCAGCCGGTCGGCTTGTTGCCCTTGCCGGACTTGCCGAGGATAGGCACCTCAGCTACGGAGATGTCCATTTTGGACTCGAAGGAATAGAGCTGCATGAAGCAGTATCTATTGCCGTCGGCCAGTGTGATATATGCGGAAGCCTGAGAGCCCGCAATCGCGTCAAGCGCGTTCATAATAGGCTGAGCCACAATTCAAACCTCCTTACATGATGATAACGCTCATATAGAGCTGTGCCATAGCGTTCACGACGTTCAGGTCCTTCACAGTGCAAAGGACAGCCTTCTTCGTGTCGCCCTGCTCCACGGTTACGCTGTCGGGGTCGAAGTCCTCAATAGCGCGAATAGACTCGAGGTCCTGATGGAGCTTGCAAATATCGTTCCAGAGAGCGATTCTGCCCGCTGCATCGTTCGGCACAGTGCCGAGGTAGCGCGTGTTGAAGAGGACGGCCGTATCGTTCGCAATCTGGTCGCAGACGCGGATAGTCTGATTCGACTTGAAGACGTCGCCCTTCGTGTCGGAGACAGTAATCAGGGAATCGATGTCCTCGAGAATGCGAACGTCGCCGTTGACATTGTGGAACATCAAGCGACCGGCCTTGATTGCTGCCTCGAGCTCGGCCTGCGTTCTGTCTACGTCGACGGTGAGCTCGCCGTCATACTTCTTGTTCGTGTTGGACTTGTTCACGGCGCAGCCCGCAGACGCGCCGGTCATCCAATACACAAGACCGTACTGACCGAGGCCGGAAATGCCGGAATCGTAGTCCGTCACCTTGCTGCCGATTTCGATAACGCCCTCGTAGTCTGCGAGCTTCTCGTTGGAATCGAGGTTGAAAATAACGGTCTGGAACTTCGCGCCGACCTCGTCGCGGAGGCGCTTTGTGTAGTTGATATACAGCTTGATAGTGGTCGAGTCGTCGGACGGGCAGCCGAGAGTATTGAAGCTGTAGCTTTCAAACTTATCGAGCGCCGCCTGATGAGCCGCCGCGTTTGCCGTGCCGTTCGCGCCACCAGTGAGCGGAGTCTTCGCAGTTGCGGCGAGAGACGCGGTAGTCTTCCACGTTACGAAGTCGTTATCCTTGAGCGCGGTAGCCGCAGCCACGGTCTGCGTATCGAGGAGGGTCGTATCGTAGTAGAGGCTGACGTCGAAGAGGCTGGAGTTATCGGCGTTCGCCGCGATAGCCACATAGAGCTTGTTGCCGGCAACGCCGGAATACTTCGCCGTGCAGTAAGTGCAAGCGGCCTTAGCGCCTCCGCCGTTCAGGCGATAGGCGTAGAGGGTCTGCGTATACTGGAAGAGCTCGCGCAGAGGCAGCAAAGCGTCGTCGGTGTACGCATGACCGAAAATCTTGAGGCTGTTCTTCTGGAAGTCGCCGCTCGTCACGGTAAAGACCGTGCTGTCGGGACCCCAGTCCAGCATAAGAGGCATGGCCGCATAACCTCTGTCGGAGAGAGTAGCGGACGCCTTAGCCACGCTGGAAAAGTTGATATACGTGCCGGGGAGTACCTTGTTCTGTACTGCCCAGATTCCACCGCCAAGGGCCATATTATTTCACCTTGCCTTTCATAAAGTTTTCGATAGCGGTATCAACCTCTTCGAGGGTATACCACTTACCGCCCTCCAAAAGCGCGCCCAGAAGGTCACGGCGCTTAGCGTAGCGCTGAGACCTCAAAAGCTGCTCTTTGGAGTGAGTAGGAGCGGCGGGCTTTGCCGCCGCAGTAGCTTTCGCCATATCAGTTTCCTCCTTGTTCAATTTTAAGAGTTCCCATCTTGACCTCCTCAGCCGTCTTATACGTGAAGTGGTTATAGGAGACGAGGAAGTGAAGCACTCCGTCCGTCACCTGAAAACTTATATCCGTACCGCGCAGCTTATCGCCACCGGGCAGGTCAATCACTTCAAGCACCTCGGTGAGGGTATCTGCTACGCCGTAGCAGTCCTCGCGTCCAGCCTTTGGAAAATAGAGAACATCGAAACGAGGAAGACGTTTCTTGCGCTGGGCCGGGTAGTCCGTGACCTCGGCGTTAACCAAAAGCACAATAAAAGCAGGTTGCCGAAGCCCCTGCTTTACTGCGTTTGATTCGATATGACTGCCGGGAAAAGCGGACCGCAAGGCCAGCGTGATTCCGTCTAAGATAATGTTTGTACTAATTTCCGCCATTGCAGACCTCCTTCAGCTTTCGGAGCACCATCTTCTCAAGCACAGACGGGGCGATTCGTTTCAGCTTTTCCTCGGAGATAGTCAGCATGTACCGGCCCTTGACCCAGCCGCCGCTTACGGTACGGTGACCGAACTCAACATACGAGGCGTACTCGACCGGATTTATGATTTCGACCATATACGTATTCCCGGACTTTGTTACGGTCAGGGATTGCGCATACTCGCGCCCCGCTTTGCCGTTCTTAGCGCCCCAGCCTCGGCGGAGGGTACCGCCTTTCTTGCCGGAGCCTTTCGGGTACTTGCCGACCGGGGTAGCCGGAATAACGAGAGCCAGAAGCCTTGCGGCGAGCTCTTTGCTGCAAGCCACGCAGAGGTCGTCTATCTCAGAGTCGCTCAGCTTTTCAAAGCCTTTCGCAAACTCCCTGAACTGAGAGAAGTCGCAGCGTCCCCAGCGGGACATTAGGCGTACTCCTTGAACGGGACGAGCGGTATCTCCTGATGACAGCTATAGACCGCAGGCTCGCCGGACCTCGCGTAGGCGGTAGTCCGGCCTTCCTGCGTTACGACTATCTTAGAGCCTGCCGGGATTTCCGCAGTCTTCGAGATAAAGAGCTTGACCGACTGCTGAATCAGCGGTGCACTGTCCTGCTCGGTCGTGCTTGAGATACTTGAGAATGACAAACGACAGGGCTCACCGTGGAGCTTCTGGACCTCCGTGGGCTCGTCCCGGCCGTTTGCCTTATTTACCGCTGTCTCGAGGACATAAACGTCGCAGAGGCCGTCCCAGAGCCTCCGTAGAGCATCCTGATAGCTTTTCACCATACCAACCTCCTAAACGCTGCGATAAGCTCCGCGTCGGGGTTTACCATCTTCGCGAGCATTGCGTCAAACTGGTCCTCGAAGGAGCCAGTATCTGCAATCGCAAAGGTAACAGAGGTATCGCCCTCAGAAATGCTCTTAGCCGGCGCGTTGAAGTCGTAGACCTCAGAGAGAGCGCCGGAAGCCTTCTTGTCTGTGAGGAACATGCCCGCAGCCATATCCGCCCAGACATAGAAAAGACCCTCCGGCACTTCGAGCTGATTCGTTCGCGCCTTTAGGGTCGTCTCGGCTTTCTTAATGTTGTAATCAAGTGCCGCGCTGTCGGCCTCGGTCACGGTATAGCCGAGGGCCGACAGTCGGGCGGTTACTGCCGCGAGTATCTCCATAGGCCTTAACCTCTGGAGAAGATACGCGCGATAGGAATGGCCTTGTGGTTGATGTAGGAACGCTGAGACGCGGTAGTCTCACCGGAATGCACCAACGCCCAGTTTGCGCCGTCCTTGAGTTCGGAATCGGTAGGAGACAAAGAAGTCTGAGACGCCTTCTCGTAAGAGATACCGTAAGGCGCGAAGACCTTGCGCTGACGAGTGTACAGAGTGTCCTCGCCACCATGAGTCTTCGGGTCACGGCTCATCTCATAAGGCACCTTCGCGCCGATGTCCTCGTAGGAGATAGCGCCTTCGCCGAGAACGTAGGTCGTATACTGAGTACCTGCAACGACGTAATCATTTGCAGCCAGAGTCTTGCTGCCGAAGTACGGAGTTACCTTAGACAGAAGAATCTCGCCTGCAGCAGGAGTGCCGGAAGCGACAATCTTCAATGCGCCGTCAGTGTTGGCGTCAGCGTCGAAGTAGCCCTCAGAAGCAGGCATGTCGTCGTCAACGACAACGAGCTTGCCGTTCCACGTGCCGAGCTCGAGGTCGCGGGTAATGCCTTCCTTGTCAGTGTACTTGAGACGCTCAATCAGGTTGAGATTCTCAAGACCGGTAGAGACGTCAGAGTGCATGAACACGAGCTTAAACTTCTTCTTGTTCGCGCCGCAAGCCTTGTTTGCTGCGGAGTTCAGAGTAGAAGCCGCCATTGCTCCGGTACCGACACCAGTCACGTCGAGGGTGTGCTTAGACACGAACTCTTTGCCCTTTGCATCGGTCATGGCGAAAATGCCGGCGAGAATAGCGAGAATCGTGTTCTGGTCCAGATGGTCCTTATACTCGGCCACCTGCTGGCTGATGTTGCCCATGAAGTCAACACCGCCGGTGATGTCATAGGAGAAGTCCCTCTCAGTCCAAGCCTTCGCACGGCCGACGACAACGATACCCTGCTCGAAGGTCTTAGTGGAGGTTGCGGTGATGTCGGTCTGGCCGTCGTAGTTCACGGCGTCGCCGTCAATCAAACCGCGCATAGCCAGACGAGCATACGCGGTACCGTTCTGGGCGGTAAACACACCGCGGATGTCGGGGTTGCCCGCAAGGGCACGAGACTTCTTGAGCTCATTCAGGTTGAGGTTAGGAACGCGGTCCACCATGTACTTGAACGCCTCAGCATTGAAGCTCTTAGAATCAAACTTGCTGTTTGCCATAGTAAAATCGTCCTTTCATATTAAAGTTTTGCATCAGGATTTTCAGCGAGGTACGCGCAGAGCTCGTCGTAGGTCATAGTTTCCGGCTTTTTATCGCCGGAAGGCGCCGGGTCTCCGCTCTCGCCGGGCTTGAAGCCCTTAAAGTCATTCTTTGGTTTCGTAGTGTCGAACATAAAGCCACTGTCGGGTGCCTCGGCCAGCTTCTTAATCTGGTCCGCCAGACCCTTGACGGTGCCGTCCGCGTCGAGCTCAGCCTTATCAAGGTCGAGCAGTGCCTTCACGGCCTTTACGTTCTTCGCTTTGGCAGCAGACAGAGCCAGCTCAACGGCGGTATCGATTTTGAGGCGCTTGATTTCCGCCTCATGGGCCTTCGTCGCTGCGGTGTTCTCGGTCTGGAGAGTAGCGATTTGCGTCTTGAGCGCCTCGACGTCGCCGGTAGAGGCCTTGAGGGTCTCAAGCTGCTTGTCGCGCTCCTTGACGGTATCGGCGAGAGCTTTCTTCTCGGTGTTCAGAGTGTTGAAGTCTGCGCGTGCCACGAAGTTCTTGCCGATTTCCTCAGAGACCTTTTTATCAATCTCTTCGGAGTACGCTTCTCCCAAAATAGTTTTCAGCCAGTCCAACATTTTGTCCTCCTGTCTCCCGCTGTCCTTTTTATCCGGCCAGTCCCGGTATTGCGGGTACGCTATTTGTTGTCCGCCGCGTAAGGCGGTAATTTTTGTATGAAAAAAGCGCCTCCTGCTAAAAAGCAGGGACGCTCTAATCAACTATTGCTTCTGTGAGGCTCCACGGTCTCCCGTATCGCGTTTTAGCTCAGGGACCCTTAGATTTACCCTCTGAAAAAATCGGGCTCATTTATGGGCTTTCTGGATTGCTTTAATCTCGGACTCATAGACCTCGATAAGCTCGTCGCCGTTCTGAATCAGAATAGAATCCTCTTGACGTTCATCTTCGCCGGCGTCTTCCGCGTCCAAGCAGTCAATCCACTTGCCGCGCACGGTCTTACCGGTCGTGCAAGTAACGACCACGCTCTGGTCGAGTAGCGAGATATACTTCTCAATCATTTTGCTGCTCCTTTCTGCGGTCTTGCCGGAACGATGTGCCAGCCCTTACGCTTAGAATAATGAATAATACCGGTATTTGTAGGAACTTCCTTACCGGTGTACTTGCTTCTGTAAATACCGATAGTCTCGGTATGAGTGAATCGCTCTTTGTGATTCCAGTCTCCGGCGTTCGTTTTAAGGAACTGACCTTTACCGGAATACCGGTCATAGAGCATTTGCGGGTCAACCGTAAGCTCGCCTCGAGCGAGGTCGAAGTTCTGCCCGCCACGAATATGCTTAGACTGGTTGCCTGAGTGCATTGAGGTCGAATAACCTTTAAGCTCTTCTAAAACGGCATTCTTAAATATATTATACCGTGTTTTTTCCGGTTGTACAACGTATTTTTCTTTCCAGTCTGTAAACTTCATATCGCGGGGAACATCATAGCCCTTGCCTTCGCCGTCTCTCGCAAAGCGGTCTCCGAGGCCTTGCATATCCTCGTAATAAGGGGCGGTTGTGCCACGGCACCACGGATGAAAAGGCGGCGCGGTAACGCCGACTTGATACTCACTCATAGGATAGACCTTGCCGTCGAGTTGCGCGCAGAGGCTGCAAGTCTCGTTGTCAAGGGTTTCCACGATAACGTACTTCTCGACGCCGAGGTCTTTGAAGCAGTCCTTACGGGCCTCGTTCGCGAAGGCGGCGCTCTCGGTCATGACCAGACGCCCGGCCTGCGACTTAGAGACCCGAAAACGGTCGGAGATAGCCTTGATGGCTTTATCCGGAGCCGCACCTCGCATTATCATCTGGGTAAGCTGCGTGTTGACGCTGTTGACGAGCGCCTGCTTGTTCGCCCAGATTCTATCGCTGAAAGTCTGGCTGTCTAAGGTCCACGGCCGCGAGAGTACTTTGCTGATAGCTTCATCGGTCAGCCCGTGGAGCGTCCAGCCGACCCCCATGCCCTTTTGGAGCTCAAAGGCGGTATGATAATAGCCTCGCTGGTAAACCTCGCTCAGGGACGAATTAAGGGCCTCTGTCTGCGCCCCGTGTAAGACCTCGGCCTGCTCCTGTAGCTGGAGCTTCAAGCTGTCAAGCCTTGACACGTGGACACGGGCAGAAGCATTCTTAAGCTGCTTGAGCCACGCCTGAGAGACTGCGTTCTCTTGACCGTGTTTTATATACTCTTCAACGGTCCACCGGAACTCGTCAAGCTCCTGCGTGGTAAGCAGCTTATTCGCCTCGGCGAGCGCTATGCCGTTTTCGGCCGCAAACCGCTGATACCATCTCGCGATTTGCGATTCTATATCCTGAATAGCGGTTGCATATTGCCGCTCGAGGTTTTTAACGTAGTCGTACCCCTTATCAAGCAAGGACTCCTCAAGAATCCGCATTCGGTTGGCCCAGTACTTATCATTCCTCATTTATTGGGTCACCGCCTTCGGGGTTACGCAAAGCCTGCGCTTGCTCAAAAGCCGCTCGGTAAGGGTCCGCTTCCTCTTTCTGCTTTTCGAGCCGTTCAAGCTCGGTCGCAGGGTCGTCGACCCACGGGTGCATAGCGACGATGGTCTCATCGGAGATAATGCCGACGGACTTAGAGCAGTTATCAATAGCCTCGGACTCGTTGATAAGAATATCGCGGTTGAAGATAACCGTAATATCTTCGCTCTCATACGAGCCTTTGCCGGTGTTGGCGAGGTAGGTATTGACAAACCAGAGGATTTCCTCAAAAGACGCCTGCAGCTCGGTCTCCATTGCGTTCGCGTCGAGGTCGATGTCGCAATACATGCTCTGAATGTTCATCTGGTTAGGCGTACCGGAAAGGCGGTCGTCCTTCGCGTCATAGCTGCGGAGGTTTTCAATGAGCGCCTTTTTCAGAAGCTCGAGGACGGTCTTATAGTTCTCGGAGTTTACCGAGATTTCGAGACTGTCCACGCCGCCGTCAGTACCCTCGACCGTGCGGACCTTGATGGCGCCGTAGGTCGTCAGGTTACGCCGGAACTCCCCGAGGTCCTGCCCGTCGTAGTTCTTGAGGACAAGAACGGTATTGCGGACGTCCTCCTCCATGTTGTTCACGAAGTCGGATTGCAAGAGGTTGATGGCGTCCTGCAAAGAGCGACCGCGGCGAATGAGAGGGACTTCCTTCGGATTGTACTTGATAGGGATAAGGGGGAAGCGCTCCCAGTTCAGGGGCTGCTCGTTGCCCTTGTTGTCTTTTACCTTAACATAGGCCTGCTTCTCGGTGTCCGGCGTGAGTACGCCGTTCTCGAAGATGTAGGTCGTAACGCCTTCCAGCGTGAAGAGGTCGACCTTCTTAACGATTTTCTTCTCAGTACCGTAGTAGACCTCGACCGGGTAAAGGCGAAGAGCGGAGTCAAGCTCGGTGTGAGCTGCGTCCGCCCAGAACGGCATAATCTCGTAGCCGGGGAATACCCGGAACACGAGCTCGCCGTTTTTATTGTAGTAGGGATAAAGCCACGAGATACCCGCATTGAGGCACTCGACTCCCGCACTCTTGAGAGTACGCATAAACCGCATGCCGAGTACCTTCTTGACCTCGGCTGCGTAGTCGTCATTCTCGCAGGAAAAGGAAATAGGCTGACCGAGAAGGTAGTTTGCCTTCTGGTCAACGTGTTTCGCATACTGGTTATCCACAATACGGTTGTTCGGGAGATTCTCAATCACAATCAGCTTACCGTCAGGGCCGATAGCCGTGCGCTGGCGTTTGAGAATGTCATGGTCCCCGGTATAATACCGGTCGCCGTCAATCATCTCGCGCCGCTCGGGCGAGGTCTCCCAGTCGGTAAGCTCTTTCGCGTAGAACTCAAGCTCGGTCATAGGCCTGCTGGCGCGGAGGCGCAAATTGAAAAACTCCTGCTCGATAGGCTTCTTGAATAAGGGCATTTATCGCACCTCCTTAAAAACTGAATCTCGACGGCTGGAACGCAGCGCGGACGAAATATCTCATATCGTCCATGGCGTGGTCGTCTGTTTTTAGCGGCCGGTCTTCGGCGGCTTTTTCGTCCCACCGATACAAACCGAACTCTCTTATACAGTCCGCGCAGCAGTCGCAAAAGAAGATGTCGCCGGCATTCAGCCGGGTAGCAACATCGCGAATGCCGTCAAGGACTCTATTGCTTGCCTGCTCGACCATAAAGCGGTCATGTCGGCGTATGACCTCGATAAACGAGGCGGCGGACGGGTCAACGATGATTTTCCGAATCGAGAGGTCTCCCGCAAGCTCTTCAATAGCCGCGTAGTGCTCCTCGTCCGTTCGCTGATACCGTTCCTTGCGTCCGTCGTAGTAGTACTCTCGGACGCGGTACCATTTTCCCTCACAGAGGCCCCAGAGCCCGGCCGAAGTCGGGTTTAAGGTGCCGTAGTCGCAAGAGATGAGGTACTCCTCGTAATCGCGAGGCACGGAAGGGACTACATGATAGTCCTTATTAAACATTGTATATATCAAGCCCTCCGCGACGGTCCAGAGACCGCGGATATACCGGTCGTAGAACACGCCGGAGTACATGCCCTCGTATCGGGCTTTGATTTTCTCGTCAAGGCTGAGGTTGTCGTCCATCGTAAAATGCAGGTAGAGCATATTGCGCTCCGCCGCTTTACGAATCCACTCTTTATAAAACCAGTGGCCCGGCGACTCGGGGTTGCAGTTAAACCAGAACTTAGACCCGGAGACCGAACAACGCGCCATAGCCTGCTCTACGAAAGAGCGGGGCATAAGCGCGACCTCGTCGAAGAGGACTCCGGCCAGAGTAATGCCCTGAATAAGGGTGTAGCTGGACTCGTCCCGACCTCCGAAGAGGTAGTAGGTATTAGAGCGATTGCCGATGGTAACGACCATTTTATTCTCGCTGCGGCGCTCAGTAACCTCGAACATACCCTCAAGCCATGTGGGAATATGTACGATAACGTTACGCCGGAGCGCTTCAATCGTGCGGCCGCAGATAGCGAAGTTCTGTTTATCGAAGCTCGCCATGCTCCACATGATAAAGCCGATAGCCATTGAGACCGTCTTGCCGGAACGGATTGACCCGTCGCAGATAAGCCCGTCTCTATTCTGGTGTTCCGGTTTCGTCCACCAGAAGAGGGTCGCGTTCTGCCGAGGACTGAAGCTCTGGTATTGCACTCAGGTCAACCTCCTTTCCGGCAGCGTGAATCGCCTCGAAGAAGTTGGTCTCCTTCGCGTCAGACGACTTAATTGCCTCGTTAGCTGTATATTTGTCAATGACGATACCCATAGCGGTAGCAAGCTGATTGACCGTTGCGGCAGCGAGCTTGTCTTCGTCGCCCATTGCCGTAAGCAGCTTGTCAATCAGTCCGCAGACGTCATTTTTCTTAGAATCCATAAAGGCCAAAATGCTTGCCGTATTCTCAGCCTTTTTTTGTGCGACCTTTTGTTTTAGGTCGTTGTCACTTTTTAACGTGCGCTGAATCGTAGTCGTAGAGACGCCGTATTTCGCGGCCAATGCCCGAATGCTCGAGCCGTTCACCGATTCGGCTATAATCTTTTTCCGTTGCTTATCGGTCAGCTTAGCCACGTTCGTCCCTCCCTCGTTAGTTGTTGCTAACCTCCATTCATAATAATAGACGGAGCACTGCACCGGAGGCCCGCGCAGTGCTCCATCGAGAAAAAACTCGGACAGTTTCATCCGAGTTTTTCACCATATTATTTTAACATATTTGGTTGCGGCTCAGAGTGGCCAACTCCAATTATCCCCAAGGAATAATAAAACTTTTTTATGACGACGCATGACCCAACGATAAGCGTAATGAAGCGCAACTGCAATTTCTTCCCAGCGCATATAGTTCAGATACCGAAGCTCCATCATAAACTGGTCCGTATCGTCAAGACCACTTTCTTTTATGAGCCTGCCGATTTCCAACTCAACGACCGCAAGCTCGTAAATCTCAGCTCGAATTTCTGACTGTAAATCGGCAATAGCACATGCGGCGTCCTCGACTTTCTTAGATGGTGTAGAAGAGAACGAGGCAACTGGCTTAATCTCAGCCGCAATAGACTCAGCCCTGCGTCGCCATTCGTCTATACGGCGCTCCTTTGCGGCAATGCGTTCTTTTATTCTATATCCTCTGTTGAGGAAGTCCTTTACCTCTTGTGGTGTCATTTTGATACCTCCTTAATTCTGGCTTTCAAAGCCTCGAGGCAAGCGTTCTGCCTTACCTCCTTCGGTGCGAGTATGTCGTCTAAGACACGGTAGTCATAAGTGCCCTTCATCAGGATATGGTGAATCAGGACCGTTTTCTTTTGCCCCGGACGGTGTAGTCGCTTGTTTGCCTGCTGATAAAGCTCAAGACTGGTAGGAAGTCCGTACCATATCGCGATATGACCTCCCGCCTGCAAGTTCAGCCCGTGACCCGCGCTTGCAGGGTGAGCAAGCATAATCGGAATCTTACCCTCGTTCCAGTGGACGACCGCCCCGTCGTCTTTAATATCTACCGCTTCCGGGTACCGCTCCATAATTCTGTCGCGCTCATGCCGAAAGGCGTAGAACACCAAAACGGGTTGACCGTTCGCTTCTTCGATAAGCTGGTCTAACGCCTCGAGCTTGCAGTCGTGCAGGACTTTAACGTTGCCATTCTCGTCATAAGCCGCACCTCCCGCAGCCTGCAAGAGCTTATTCGTCAGGACCGCAGCGGTCGGCGCGTCGATGTCGCCGTCGGCAAACGGAAGAAGAGTGTCCCGCTCAAGAGTCTTATAAAGCTCCATCGCCTCGGGGGTAAGCTCAAACTCACGACGGAGAAAAAGCCGGTCCGGTAGCTGTAGGTAGTCCGCCGCGGTCATACTGATACAGAGCTTACCGATTTTCTCATAGATAAGGTCCTCCGCGCCGTCTTTCGGTTTCCATGAGAAAATGGTCGTGGCGTTCCGCTTATCCGGGACGAAGTAAGTATCGCGATACCCTGTCAGGGTTTTGCCGAGAGCCTTACCCTCATCAAGCAAGTACATCTCTGGCCAGAGGTCAAGCAGTCCGTTCGGCGACGGCGTGCCGGTAAGACCGACAATCCGCTTGATGTACTTCCGCACCTTTTTCAAAGCCCGGAAGCGCTGCGCCTTACTGGACTTGAAGCTCGAGAGCTCATCGATGATAACCATATCAAAAGGCCACTTGCTTTTGAAGTAGTCCACAAGCCAGACGACATTCTCGCGGTTGATGATATAAATATCTGCCTCCCGCTCGCAAGCCGCGATACGCTCAGCCTTCGAGCCGAGAATCAGCGAGAGTTTCAGGTGTTTCAGGTGGTCCCACTTCTTGACCTCAGGCGGCCACGTCTCTTTCGCCGGTTTCAGCGGCGCGATAACAAGGACCTTGCTCACGGCAAAATAGTCGTTTAGGAGCTTGTCCGCGGCGCTCAAGCTCGTTACCGTTTTCCCCATACCCATATCCAGTAAGAGCCCCGCCTCGGGGTTATCGAGAATGAACTTCTCCGCGAAGTCCTGATAATAGTAAGGTTTATATTCCATCGGCTTTTAGCCTCGCTTTCAAATCCTCCATATCGGAGATACGCCAAACGGTGCAGCCGAGCCCCTCTAATGTCGCGATGACCTTTTTCTGCCTGATACTCAAACCGTCACTCAGCCCCGGCCGCTTGACCTCTATAAAAATTATTCGTCCCCCCGGCAATATCGCGATTCGGTCAGGCACCCCCGGAGCTCCCGGGGACACCCACTTGTACGCTTTACCGCCGAGGGACTTGATATACTCACAGAGCTTTCGCTCAAAAGTGCTTTCATACATAAAAAACCTCCTTTAGGTAGTCGAGTAGCGCGTGTAACAAAGATTCCCTATATATACATGTAATGCGAGGGGGCGACGGAATTGCGTCGAGTGTCCCTTTACTTTTTCAAAAAATGTTTTTAAGATTTTTCAACTACCAGTACTACCAAGTAGCCAAAAGCATTGATATATAAGGCTTTTTCGAGGTAGCAGAGTAGGTAGCACTTTGTTGCAAGTAGTTCTCAAAGTGCTACCTTTGTTGCAAGTACGCTTGTACGACCTACCCTCTAACGAAAAAAGTTGGCCTTTCAAGTGCTACCTTTGCTACCTCAGACCTCTTTCACGAAGCCCCTCTGCCTGCCGTAAATTGCTCCGCAGTTGACGGAGGTGGACAACCGCCAGCCCGGAATCATGCGCAGGAGTCCGATAATCTCGCGAGCCTGCGTCTGCGAGTAGCTCTTCGGGTCGCCTTTGAAAAGCTCCTGCCAGACTTCAAGCGCGCAGACCTTTGTTCTCGGTACGGTACCGTTACGCTCCTCGCCGAAGCCGCCGCTCCAGAACATGAGACGCTTTTCGAGGTCCCAATCGTCCCAGCCCTCGGGCAGCAGGACTTCAAGGAAGTTCTCGATAAGGCCGAGCTTGCCGTTCGCCTCGGTATGGTCGGCCTGCACCTTGCGGGCCATCTCCTCGACCGCGCCGTCAAGGTACCAAGTCTCGCCGGCCTCATAGTAGGTCACGGCCTCGGCCCATATCTGGTCCACGATAGAAGCGGTCAGCTTATCCCCGAGAGTCTTGCCCGCATCGGTAACGACGACCGGCCAGAAACGGCGGGCACCGGTAGGGTCTCTCAGGAACTCCTCGTCGTTCGTGGTGCCGAAGAAGGCGCATTGTCTCGGATGGCACTGCGTGCGGCGAGCGTATGCCGCGCGGTAGTTGTCCTCTTGTTTGGAAACAAACTGCTTAATCTGCTCGACCTCGGCCTTACGGGTCGCAGCCATTTCAGAGAGCTCGATTATCCAAAAGCCTTGAAGCTGCTCGTAGGCGTCCTTGCCTGACATGGTATAGAGCGAGTCTGAAAACCACTCCTTGCCGAGCTTCTTCAAGGTCGTGCTCTTGCGGCAGCCCTGAGGACCGATAAGGACGAGCATGTGGTCGTGCTTGCAGCCGGGAGATAAGATTCTTGCAGCCGCGCCGATAAGCGCCTTGCGGGTTACCGTTCTCGTGTACCGGGAGTCCTCGGCGCCGAGGTAATCGATGAAGAGTGTCTCGCAGCGTTTCTCCCCGTCCCAGATAAGGCTCCGCAGGTACTCGCGTACCGGGTGCCTCGTGATGTCGGCGAGCGCAAGGTCAACGCCTTCCCGGGTCTTCGGCATGGAGTCGATTTTGTAGTCCTTCTCAAGGACATTGTGAACGCCGGCGTCGTCGGTGTCGTCCCATGAGCGGGGCTTTGCGTCAGCCTTTCTCCAAGGAAGGTCCCCGCAGACCATAGGCCGCTCCATGAACTCGTCCCAGTAAAATGTACCCTTAAACCGAGGGTCATTCTTCACGATAATACGGATATTCTCGACCGTGGTCGCTGCGTGTCCTGTCTTCGGGTTTACCTCAAGCTGAGAGACCCAGTTCATATCAGGGGCCTCGTCGCCCTCGCCGAAGAGCTGGACAATGTAGTCGAGCTGCTTGCTTTGCAGCTCCTTCATAGCGCTCTCGCAGTTGGTCTCAATCCACTTACACATATTCTTATAGGAGGGAAGGTTGTTTGCCGCGGTGTTCGCGGGTTTCCCTTCGTCGTCCTTGCCGAACATGTGAATGCGGACGAGGTCGAACGCGTTGCAGAGTTTGCCGCAGGTCGGGTCTGTGCTATGGTGGCTGTACGCAAAGCGGCCGTCCTCATAGATAACGAGACCGCCGGAGGTCGAGCCGCCCTTGTAGGTGTAGCGACCATTTTCGCCCTTGATGTAGACGTCAGGCAGAAAGGCCTCGATTGCGTCCTCTACAGAGTAAGTGCGGCAGAACGCGCCGACGATACCGTCTTTCGCGGTCGGGTCTCCCTGCTTGTCAGCGAGACGCCGAATCGTGCCGGACTTCCTGCTTGAGACAGGCCACTGAGTCGGGTCTTTCCAGTCTGCGTACCTCGCGAGCTGCTCGTCGGCGTCCAGCCATGGGCCGTCCTGCACTTCATAGCGAAACTCGCCGTCAGAGGAAGCGCTCGCCCAGTACATGAGCCGATGGGGCTCGTAGGTGGTATCGTCGCACATGTCAATACCGATGTCGCCTGCAATCCTGCGGGCGATAGCCTCGTACTCCTCAGGAGACACAGGCCTCGAGAGAGGAAGCACAAGGCGAAGCCTCGGAGCTTTCGCTGTATGGCTGTGCGTGCTATAGAGCACCGCAGCGCAGCCCAGAATCAGCTCGACCGTAGGCCACGGGTCTTCGCCGGCCGTGATAGAGTCCATGTCAAGGGTGATAAGCCTGCGCTGCAGTACGGCGTCGATTTTACGGCGGCCGCCCTTTAAGGTACCGCCGACAAAACCGCCGACGTCCTTCGCGTTATCGCGCTCTTCCTTCGGCATACGGAAGTACTCTTGCTGGGTCTCCTGCGTCCGGGTCACACGGCCGAGCTTATCAACGAACTCAGACCAAAGCATTTCTTTAGTTTTCCAGCTTGCCGAACGCCGCGAGCTACCCGTCGCAATCGTTATCAAGCCGTCGTATTGAAGAGTCGGCATTAAAAGGTACCGGCTCTCGTTACCACTCTCGTGATACCCGCGTTCTTAATCATGCGGTCGCAGATATTACACGGAGCGGGGTCAATGGTTTCATCGAGGCATGCGAGGTAAAGGGTAGCACCTCGCATTGACCGCCTCGGCGCGCTGATAATTGCATTCTGCTCGGCGTGAACGGCGACACAGGTCCCGTACTGGTCTCCATGGCGAGCCGCATGCTCGTCGATAGGAGTGGAATGCTCTCGGCAATAGCACTTCCCGACGTCGCAGCAGTTGGCCTCGCCTCTGGGCGCACCGTTGTAGCCGGTCGCAATGATTTCGTCGTCTGCGACAATCACGGCCCCATACTGCCTGCGAAGGCAGGTAGAACGGGCCGCGACGGCTTTTGCGATATTCAGATAGTAGTTGTCTTTGTCTATTCTCATAGTCTTACCTCCCGCTACTTCCGAAAGCTCCGGTACCACGCTCGGCAGACTCTGCATAGGTGAACTCAGGGATAACGACCGGCATAATCACGAGCTGGCCGATACGGTCGCCCTTCTTGATGTCGTAACCGTCGCCCCCGACATTCGAGACGATAGCGTGGACCTCTCCGCGATAGCCGGAATCAATGGGCGGAAGCTCGCATACGATACCGCGAGCGCTCAAGCTGCTGCGAGGAAATATGTACCCCACATAGCCGTCAGGCAGTTCCAGACCGAAGCCGAGAGGCAGCTTATATACTTGCCCGGGGTAGATGGTCTGGTCTCTGGGGCTGAACACGTCCGCGCCGGCGTCGTTGTCATGCGCTCGTACAGGAGCGGGGCCGTTGAAGTCAATTAGCTTAATTTTCATCTCGCACCTCCTGCAATAGAATTTTAATCAAGGCGTGAATACCGCGGGCACTATCATGACCTTGAATTTTTCCTGTCCCAGCGTAAAATTGAAAAAGTTTATCGTCAGCTTTGCGCCGGCAATGAAAATGCCCAGTAGCTTCATTTTTTAAGGCGTACTCAATATCGTACTTCTCAAATTGAGATATGGCATATTGAATACGGCTCGGTGTCTTAGCGATTCTGGCTTTATGATTCTCATTAGCTAAATCGCGTAAGCCGTCCCATAAAGGGTCGCGTTCACTCATTCTCGCACCTCCATACAGAGCGGAAAATCCCGCTCGAGAATATCGTGCGGTGTAAGGTCGGACGCCAGTGGACTCCCGCAGGCCATCTTGCCTTCAAGGCACTTGCCCTTCATGCAGAAAGGGCCGGTCGTTTCAGGAGAGAAGAGAGCCGGAGCCAGCTCATAAAGCTCTTCCCAAAGGCGGAGCATAACGTAGCGAGTCTCGGCGGTATTACGCCGACAAGTTCTCTGGCTTATCATGTGCTTCCACTGATAAGGCGTTGCACTGATAATCAGAACGTTTCTCAAGCCTTGCGGAGCCAGATAGCCAGCAGAGTCATTGTCCGCACCGTACTCGACAAGGAGCTTGTATTTCCGCATAGCATCCTGACACTGAGAGAGGTAGGAGAAACGCATTTGACTGTCAAGCAGCTCATAAGGGACGACGAAGTCAGCCTCGTTCGAGTAGTCGCTGTACTGCAAGGACGCAGACATGAACTTGACCTCATTCTGGTGCCTCGTAATCTGAGCGAGGAATCTCCTTGACGCTCCGACAATTACGGCGTTGATGACCGCGAACTTCTGAATTGTAGGGTGCGGAAGCTGGGTCATAACCTTAGCCGTTTTCTCGGTGTACTCTTTATCGTAGAGAGCAAGGAAGTCAGAGAGGTCTTTGACTGTGTGCCCGCGCTGTGTCAAGCGCGCGGCGCATACCATCATCTTCTCGGCCTCGCTGATTGCGGTCGGATTGAGGACCGCGACTTTGATTTTATCCATTGCCGTTCGCCTCCTCTTCGACCAGAGCTTTGAGCAGAAGCAGGTAGTTAATGCTATCCGTGATTTTCTCGGTCCAGCGGTCAAGAGAGTAGCTGCGGCCGTCAGTACACATATCCGAGATAGAGACGAGGTGCTTTGTCAGCATACCGAGCAACGCCTCTTTCGGGGTGCCGTCGATAATCGCAGCCGCCTTCTTGAAGTGCGCGAGGCGGTCGATATTGCTCTCGTCTACAGCGTCAGGCGCATACTCGTGGCCTTTGCCGGTAAGCAGGTGCTCGCAGACAAGAAGCTGCTCTTTGACGACCTTATTAAATACATCTATCTTCATAGCGGTTAGTCCTTTCTATAGTATTCGCACTCATAGGCGTCAGCCTTGAGCGGTAAGCCGGTCGCCCACTCGATGGGCTCCGACATGATTTTACTGATTTCCTCGGCAGAGCTTACGCCGATAGGTACCTCGCAGATAACTTCGTCGTGAACATGGAACACAACCGGAAAACCGGCCCGCTCCAGACGGTCGATGGCGACTGCAAGACAGTCTCGCGCTGTAGCCTGAACAATGTTCTCCACGAGTTTCGGGCCATAGGACTCAATACGACCCCAGCCGCCCGAGGACTGAATTGTGCCTTCGTAGGTGATACTGTCATCGTCGATTCTGGGCTTTACGTAGCTCAGCTCGCGGCCATTCGGAAGTCGCAGCTTGAGGAGAGGGCCTTGTTTGTAGAAGCCCATACCGAAAGGCAGCTTAGTAGGCGCCTTTGTCTGAATGGTCCTGCGGGCGGCAGCGTCCGTGTCCCACCACAATTTAGTGATGGCAGGATTTGCAGCCCGCCAGCTATTGACAAGCGGTTTCAACTCAGACTCCTCAAGCCCCATTTCGAGAGCGCCCATAGATTTCAGAGCGCCGACACTGCCGCCGTAGCCGAGCGCGAGCTCAGCAATTTTCCCTTTCTGCCGCATAGGGTCGCCCTTCTTGACGGAGCCCTTCGGAAGGTGAAACATCTGCTCGGCGGAAGCCTCATAGATTTTGCCGTGGGTCTTAAAAACCTCCATACGCCACTCTTCGCTTGCAAGCCATGCGATAACACGAGCCTCAATCGCAGAGAAGTCAGACACGATGAAGCGATAGCCGGGTCTCGGGATAAAGGCCGTGCGAATAAGCTGCGAGAGAGTTCCGGAAATGTCGTCGAAGAGCATTTCAAGGGTTTCAAGGTCTCCGGCCTCAACGAGTTGTCTTGCAGTATCAAGGTCACGGTCCGGCATTTTGTTCTGCGGTAAGTTCTGCATTTGCACGAGGCGACCGGCCCATCGACCGGTACGCGCCGCGCCGTAAAACTGAGTCAGGCCACGAATGCGCCCGTCCGGGCAAGCCGTGCGGAGCATAGCGTTGTATTTTTCAGTTGAGGTCTTTGCAAGACCCGCTCTAATGTCGAGCATACGGTCCACGGCGTCGCAGTCAGCGTCGGCTCTTACGCCGGCGATACTCTTCTTGTTGAGGCTCTCGACCTCAATACCCGCGGTGTCCTCAATCCAGCTCTTGAGCTGCGCGGTGCTCTTCGGGTTTTCGAGGCCCGTGAGTTCCTTAGCCTGCTCAAGAAGTCTCGCCTTGATAATGGCATCAATCTCGACCGCATGCTCCGCGAGGTTAAGGTCCACGCCGACGCCGCGGTCGTTGATATGCTGGTCATGAATCCAGAGGGGCTGTTCCTTCTCATATACCGGGAAACGAGAGAGCTTCTGCCGGATAGCCCGCTCCGAGACAACGTCCTGACGGTTGTACTCAACGTAGATAGCCCAGCGGTCAGGGTCATGCTCAGGAAGGTTGCGGGTCCGGTTGCCGTTCGTCTTCGTAGGCTTACAAGGTATCGAGAAGTAACGGATAAGCGCCCGGCCGGTCTTAGACTTTTGCTTGTCTTTAGGAAGCCCGATGACTTCGCCGACAGCTTCCAAGCTACCGGGCAGGCCCAGCTCGCGGGCCATGACTGCGGTGCAGCTCCATTGCTCGGGCGGTGTCACGCGGCCCATAAACGCGCTCAGACAAGTCCGTTCAAAAGACGCATTGAATGCTGTCTTCAGGATTTCGGGGTCATACAGAGCGTTCTGGAGCTCCTCAGGCAGGCTCTCGCCTCTGGCGAGGTCGATAACCTCGACCGGGTCGTCGTCCCAAGCATACCCGAAGAGAAGAATCTCAAAATCGGGGCTCTGGGCGTAGGCATAGACACCACACTTTTGCAGAGAGACCGAGCTGTAGGTCTCTATATCGATTGCTAATGTTCTCATATTGCCTCCTTCCTCCGGGCGGCGTTCGCCTCAGCAAATCCGAGACGAACGCGCCGGAGCATACGCTTAACCGAGGAGGTCGTCGTTGTCGTCCTCGTCTTCCCAGCTGTCGTCCCAATCGGAATCCGTAACAACGCCGCCGCCCAGAGGCTCGCCGTCGTAGAGCTTCATGATACCGTTAAGGCCGGCAGAGATACCCTTGTTGCCCTGCGTGTCATACACGTAGAAGTTGATGATTGCGCGGCCGTAGCAACCGGAGTAGAGCTCCTGCGGGTCAGTCAACGGAGTCTTGTCCGCGTGGACCAGAACGGGCTTGTTGTTGGAGCTGACGGTGATAACGTAGCAGCCCTTGCACTCTTCGCCGAACTCGCCGCCGTTCGGGCGCTCGCCGTCGCCGTCATGCAGCGTGCTCTTGAGGTTGGTAGGCAGCTTCTTGCCGCTGTTGCTTGCCATGAACTTCTGCTTAGCCTCGTCCATAGCAGCCTTGATTTTCTGCATGGTGGCCTTGTCGCTCTTCGGAATCAGGAGAGTAACGCTGTACTTCGGCGTAGTGCCTTCCTGAACGGCGCGAGGGGTGAAGAGGTTGCAGTAGGAAAAACGGACCTTACCAGTAGTGATTTGAGTAGACATAGTATCAATCTCCTTTAATATAAATAGTTTTCATCTGAACGCCGTACTCGACGGCGAGCTCATGTGAGTCAAAATAGATGTCGATAACGTTTCCCTTAACGGCACTTCCTGTATCTTCGGCTATGTACTCGTGACCGTCGATAATGAGGACCGTTCCGAGAGGTATCACATCGGGGTCGACCGAGACCGTGCGGTCTGCGGTCGGAATCGTGCCGCTCTTTGTTCGCTGCACGTAATCGGTACCGACCCGAGAAGGGTGTTCCGCACTCCAGATACCGCAGCACTTAACGCAAGTGCAATAGGCGGTAGTCTTGAACTCGCCGAGCTCGATAAGCTCAGGCTCCGGCGCGGCGGTCTCGGTAATCGGCTCAGGAGCTTCTACCCGAACGGGCGAAGACTCAGGCTCATCAGGAACGGAAGCGCTCGGTCTCGTAACGAACGAGAGAATCAAGGCGACAATGAGCGCCAGAATGAGGAGCCACTGGATTTTGATAAGGCGGATTCTCGCCCGCGTTCTGCGTCTTGCCGCTTCCGTCATAACGAGACCTCCTTACTTATCGAACTCAGCGAGAAGCTGTTCTTCGGGCTTGAACTCAGGGCGCTTGTCCTTTGCAGGAGCCAGAGTGGGCTTGCCCTGAGGCTTGACGATAAGCTCGCCGAGCGTTTCAGCTACAGCCTTTTTACCGAAGTCCTTCTCCATCTGAGTCAAAGTAATCAGTTTGCGCTCGTAGAGCAGACTCTCGTCGTAACCGGCGGACTTCATAGCCTCGACGACTTTCAGCTCGTCCGCGAACTTGCGGTTGCTGTGGCCCTCAACCATCTTCCAGCCGGTAACAGGCTGACCGCTGAGCAGCGTAGAAGACACGAGACCTTCAAGGTCCGTAAGCCACGCCTGAATATCCGCGGCCTTTTCAAGAATCGCGCCGGCCTCTTCAGGAGTCAGGAGCATAGCGTCCGGGGCCTCATCGAAGAGCTTGAGATTCTTGTCGGCTCTCGCTTTGCACTGAGCTTTCGCCCGGCAGAACTTGCAGACCTCTTCGGACGGGGCGAACTCGCCTTCGCCCTTATAGGCCAACTTAGCGCGGGGCTTGACATACTTCTCAGCCCATTTGAGCAGCTCCTTGACGGTGATTTCGTCGGAACTCTGAACGCCGGAGAGCCGAGGCTGGAAAATCGTCATACGAACGGAGGCGATGTCGAAAAGTGTGTTGTACTTGAGAAGCGCGCCGAGAGCGTAGAGTCTCATTTGCGGATTGCCGGTCGCCTCAACACGGACGCCCTTGCCGTACTTGAAGTCCACGATTTCGAGGACCTTGTCAGCGACGATGATACAGTCGCCGGTGCCGAAGCCGTCCTTGACGTACTTCGAGAAGTCGACTCTCACCTCAAGCTCGGTAAATGCGTCCTCGCAAGACTCCTGCGCAGCTTTGGTCTTTTCAGTAACAAATCTTGCGTAGTCATTTGCGCATTCCTGCATTTCAGCGTTGTAGTAAGGGCCTTTTGCCAATTCGTCACGGCGATTCTCAAAGTCCATCTCGGAGACTTCGCCGAGGAAGTAGCGGGCGGTCAGCTCGCAAAGCTCATGGGCTGCGGTGCCTTCTTCGGCATACTCGCTCGTGCTCTGCGGAAATTGAAGCTCGAGTAGCGCGCTCGGGGTACACTCGAGCCAGCGGTGAGCGCCGCTTGCGGAAAGTAGTGCGTGCTTAGCCATTGACACTCACCAGCTCTTTCATAAGCGCCAGATAGTCTTCCGTGCGGCTGTCGAAGTCGGAGAGCTTCTTGCAACCGAACTTCGCAAAGATGTCAGCGAGCTCTTTCTGCTTGCCGGCTTTGGAGAGCTTCAGGGCGACGGCGCGGATGTCGGTCTTCGTGATAGGCTTGTCCTCGGTCTTAGGAGCCTCGGTCGCAGGAGCAGGGGCCTCGGTCTTAGGAGCCTCGACGGACTTTTCCGAAGGGGAATCGAACGTACTTACCTGACCGGGAATCTCGGTATCAGGGAGCAGGGCTCTCAGCTTGCTCAGGTTTTCCTGAGTCAGCTCCATTGTTACGGTGATTTTCATTTTGTTTTGCCTCCTTGTTTTTCTTCCAAGCCAAATAGGCTTGCATATTTTGTGGATTTTCGTAAAACGCATTGACCGCAGCGCTTAGTCGGTCAAGCATAAGATTCTCTCTTGCAAGAGCGGTTTCGGCGAGCGTCGGCCGCATTTTTGCCTTTTAGGACAAATCAGCCGCAAAAAAAATTGCGTTCGTCGTAGGAGCGTCCAAATCAAGGAGCTCCTTACAGAGCTGCACTTCAGGTACCGTGAAGGCAACTTTGCCCGTAATCTTACGGTAGGCTGTGCTCATACTCCAGCCCTGCGCGTCCGCAAGGTCCTTCGTAGTAACGCCTTTCAGGGTCATGTGGGCCCTCAACATTCGAGTTTCAACCATACGATATAATGTCTCCTTTCCTTGAGATTTTTCCTCGTAGGCACTACCGCTTGTCCCAAAGGACAAATTTATTATACCGTGTCCTTTTGGATTTGTAAATAGCCTTTTGGAAAATATTTGTGAATTTTAAGCAAAAGTATTCACTTTAAGACAAATGCGTGTTATAATAAGAGTAATCTTTTTCAAGGGAGGCGGTCTTAATGACTTTAGGCGATAGAATACATTATCTCAGAACAGAGAAAGGGTACACTCTGCAGGAGCTCGGCGATAAGGTCGGCGTCGGTGCGAGCACGGTCCGCAAGTGGGAAACGGGCTACATCAAAACACTTCGTACCGATAAAATGCAGAAGCTCTCGAACGCTCTCGGAACGTCGGTCGACTACCTGATGGGGTGGACCGATAACAGCGTAAACGTCGGAACGGTGGGGACCAATAACGGCGTCATAGGCCAGAACTCCGGTGAGATTCACTTAGAGCAGCAGCGCTCCAAAGAGGAAGCGGAGCTTCTGCGTATTTTCTCCGGGCTCGATGTCAAGCGGCGTATGGAGCTGCTTATGACAGCTATCCGCTTAGACGAGGAGCAGAATCAATGAACGCGTGGAGCAGAGAGGATATAATTATCGCCTATGCTCTTTACTGCGTTACTCCTCTCGGGAAAATCAATCCCAGCAATAAAGTCATTCAGCAGGTCGCCGAGATTATTCCTCACTCAGTCGCTTCTATCGTAATGCGCATGAGGAACTTCCGGTACATAGACCCGAAGGTTTCCTCAGGACTTAAGAACGTAGCGAAGGCGGACCGAATGATTTACGAGGAGTTCAAGCACGACTGGGGCTCTCTGAGTCTTGAGGCGGAGACTTTGACGGGTCTCGCTATCTTTGACTCTTCACCTTTGCAGGGAGCAAAGCCGCTTTCGTCTCTGACGAATCACGGAAGAGTATCGCGGGAACGACACTTCTTCAAGCAGGCGGTGCTCGCAGCTTACGACGACCGGTGCTTTATATCCGGCTGCGCGCTGCCGCAAATGCTCGTTGCAAGTCATATAAAACCGTACTCGCAATGCCGAAGCGAGGCGGACCGGGTCAGCCCCGACAACGGGATTTGCCTCAATACTTTTTATGATAAAGCCTTCGACCGAGGCCTTATAACTATCACTCCTTCCATGAAAATCTATGTTTCTCCAATAATTTTGGATAGCCCTCAGGACGCTTTTACAGCCCGCTGGCTGGCTTCTCTTGACGGAATGGTTTTATCCCCCCCCCCCCCGATTTCCGCCGCGTAGAGAGCTTCTGGAGTACCATAACGACGAAATTTTTAGGAGGGTCACATGAATACAGTAATTTATGCTCGGTATTCTGCCGGCCCAAGACAGACCGACCAGAGTATCGAAGGGCAGCTTAGAGTTTGTACCGACTTTTGTAAGCAACGAGGGCTTACCGTTATCGACACATACTGCGACCGTCATATCTCAGGACGGACAGACGAGCGACCGGAGTTCCAAAGGCTCATTGCGGACGCTAAGCGCAAGAAGTTCGAGGCGGTAGTCGTCTATAAGACAGACCGCTTTGCCCGGAACAAATACGACAGCGCCGTTTATAAGCGGGAGCTCAAGAGGAACGGAATCCAAATCTTTTACGCCGCCGAGGCGATACCGGACGGACCCGAGGGCATTATCCTCGAGAGCCTTATGGAAGGTCTCGCGGAATACTACTCGGCAGAGCTCGCTCAGAAAATCAAGCGGGGAATGCACGAGAGCGCTTTGAAGTGCCAAAGCACCGGAAGCGGGAGACCGCTCGGTTATCGGGTCGACGAGCAGAAGCGCTTCCAGATAGACCCAGAATCAGCCCAGACCGTTCAAACGATTTTTGAGCAGTATATTAAGGGCGAATCAAATGCGGCCATCTGTGAGCTCCTGAATAGCCGTGGGCTGCGTACTGCTCAGGGCAAGCCCTTTAACAAGAACAGTATCAACCGAATCATTAAAAACCGAAAATACATCGGCGAGTACCGGTATCACGATATAGTCGTCGAAGGCGGTATGCCTGCGATTATCTCAAAAGATACCTTTAACCTTGCTCAGGCCGAAATGGAGCGCAGGCGCACTCGTAAGGCTCCGAAGTCGCCGAAGGCTGAATACCTTTTAGCCGGTAGGCTCTTCTGCGGTCATTGCAAAGGACCAATGCAGGGAGTCAGCGGCACGGGCAAGAGCGGGAACAAATGGTACTACTATTATTGTGGGAACACTCGTGGCAAGAATAAGACTTGCGATAAGAAGCAAGTCTCACGTGACCGCCTCGAGCGCGCCGTGGTCGACTTTACTGTCCGCTATATCCTTCAAGAGGACATTCTTGAAGAGCTTGCGAGGAAGGTACACGCGGCGCAAGAGCGCCAAAATGATACCGCCTCGGAGATTGCCTTCTACGAGAAGAAGCTGGCAGACAATAAGAAGTCCATTGCGAACGTGCTGCAGGCTATCGAGTCCGGCGCAGCGACGCAGACCCTGCCTGCGCGCTTGCAGGAACTCGAGAACGAGCAAGCGGTCATTCTGGGCGAGCTCAGCTTCCTTAAGGGCAAGCGCCTCGCGTTTACCGAGGACCAAATTCTCTTTGCACTGATGAAACACCTTGAGCCGTACCCGGGAGAGTCCGAGCAGGACTACCGCCGGAGAATCATCTCTGACTTTGTTTCAGAGGTCTACCTATATGACGACCGACTTCTTATCTACTTCAATATCAGTAGCGAAGACGGAAAACTCAAGTCAGCGGACCTCTCAAATATCGAGGGCGGTGAGTTCGACGAGGGACTCGTTAGCTCCACCAAAAATAAGGCCATCTGCCTTTGGCAGATGGCCTTATTTTTGGGCTTCGCCCGCGCGGCGCGCGGGAACGAATTTACTCGATGGCGTGCAGGAAGTCCTCCCAGGCGTTGTCCACGGCGTTACCCATGTGCTGCATGGTGCGGCCCACGCAGGTCTTCATGGACCTTTGCCGGGGTGAGACGGCCATGCCCACCGCTGCGCCGAGCACCATGCCGGCGCCGATACCGCACCAGAACGCGGTATTTTCCATTTCACTCACACTCCTTTTCGCACAGCGACAGTATGCCCCGTGCGCGGCAAAAAAGTCGGAAATCGCATTGCTAAAATCCGCCATTGCCGTTATAATATTCTTAAAATCAGACAAAAAGCGAGGAAGTCTCATGACCACCATCTATTTGATCCGGCACGCCGAGGCGGACGGCAATCTCTACCGCCGAGCGCACGGCTGGTACGACAGCGTGATCACCGACCGCGGCTACCGCCAGATCGCCGCGCTTGCAAAGCGCTTTGCCTCAACACACTTTGACGCGGTGTATTCGAGCGACCGCCGCCGCACGATGACGACGGCGCTTTCCGTTTACAAAACGCACGGCCTGCCGCTTGTGACCACGCCGCGCGTGCGTGAGATCGGCATCGGCGTGTGGGAGGATCATCCGTGGGCGGAGCTGGAGCGCACGGACGGTGAACAGCTGGAGCGCTTCAATACGGACGCCGCGCACTGGCACGTTGCGGGCGGCGAGTATCTGCCCGACGTGCGCGAGCGCATGATCGGCGCGCTGCGCGAGATCGCCGAGGCGCACCCGAACGGAACGGCCGCCGTTTTTTCACACGGCATGGCCATCCGACTGACGGTCGGCACGCTGCAGGGACTTTCGCTTCACGAGATCGACGGCACGGGCCACGCGGAGAACACCGCGGTGAGCCGCCTCGAATACGAGGACGGCGCGTTCCGCGTGGCGTACCGCGACGACGCGAGCCATCTGGAGAACGGGCTGCAGACGCTCAAGCGGCAGGCGTGGCTGAAGAACGCGCGCGGCTTCGAGGGCGGCATCTACTATGTGCCCTCCGGTGCAGAGGGACATTTTAATGTCTGCCGCGCGGGCGAGACCGTCGGAGCGGTGAGCGTGGACAAGTGCGAGAACGGCCTTGCGACCATTGGTGAATTCTGGCTGGAGAACGATGTGCAGGGGCTTGGCTTCGGGCAGCAGCTCGTCGGGCAGGCGCTTTCCTACGCCCGCGCGCACGGGTGCGAGCGGCTTTCGACCGGACGCATCGCCAAGGGCAACGCGCTCGGCCTGCGCCGCGCGCGGGAATGGGGCTTTACGCAGACCGGCGAGGGGGCGGACTGGCTCGAATTTCAGAAGAATTTTGAATACGATGAGGAATCCTGCTGGAAAAAATTGCAGGAAGTGATCGAAAAAGAGAAATAAAAAGGAAGGAGGAGAAAAGATGAACTGTCCATACTGCGGCGGCACGCTGGAAAAGGGGACGCTTCACAGCCGAGGGGGCGAGTATTTTCTGCCGGACGGCGCAAAGCTCCCGGCGTGGTTCACGCGCGAGAGCATGGAAAAGGTCGGCGCGGTCGGGCTGGCGTGGAACCCGGCTCTGACGCGGCGGGAATGGCCGGAGGCATACTGCTGCCGCCCGTGCCGCAGGCTCATTGTTCCCTTTCCGGAGGAAGAATAAAACGGGAAAAGCCCCCGCCTTGCAGAAGGCGGGAGCTTTTCGTTTGCCGAGGAAGCCATGCACCGCATGGCTTCCTTTTTCTCTCAGAACGAAACGACCTCCTGCGCGGGCTTGGCGCAGGTGGTGATCTTGTCCACATACAGCACGGGGCCTTCGCCCTGATACGCTTCGATATACTCCTTGCGGACGGTGGCGGTGACCTCCACCCAGTCGCGGTTCTTGTACGCCTTGAGGTCCTTGCCCTTGGCGACTACGCCGACGAACTGGATGTCGTTTTCGCAGCAGGTCATCACGAAGCGGCCCGGGCAGTGGATGCCGGGAAACTTTTTGGAGTGGCACATGAGGAGCTTCATGTGAACACGCTTGCCGTCCCAGCGGTCGAGGTGGTCCATCACGTCCACATACCACACGCCGTAATCGTCATCGGGAATGTCGATGAGGTCGGGCGTCATATCGAACGGGCACTCGTTGCCGGTGAGGTAATCCTCGCTGTTGCCGTCGTTGTCCTCCAGATAGATGTCCGCGCGGCGGTTGACCATGCGGAGATTGCGGGCGCGGAGCGCCTCCTTCAGCTCGGGCGTGCAGCGGTTGAAGACCAGCATATCCGCGTTGGTGATCTTCTCCATCATGAGCTGGCCCATGTTCTTCACGAACAGCTCGAACGTCGGCGCCTGCACGAAGGTCATGATCTGGTAGAGCACCCAGTTGGCGGGCAGCACCTCGCGGTAGAGCTTTTCCATCTGCCACATGCCGTTGTACTCGATGAGCACCTGCTTGGGGCGGTACTTCTTCTCCAGCTCGCGGCAGAAGTCGGCGGTCAGCTCGTCCTCGTCGTCCACGGTGACGACGGTGACGTTGTCAAGCGCCTTTTTCTCGTACTCCTCCTCGCCCTCCTCGCAGCAGAGCAGGAGGGTCTTATCCTCGCGGGCGAAGCCGTCCTCCAAAATGCCGTTGATGAAATTGGTCTTGCCGGCGTCGAGAAAGCCGGCGACCAGATAGACAGGAATATCCATGAATGTCCTTCCTTACAGACCGAAAAGCTCGGCGAGCTTGTCTTCCTTGAGCTCCGCGCCGATGACGCACAGGCGGCCCGTGTAGTCGGGATGGCCCGCGCGGACCTCGTGCTCCTCGGGAACGTAGTCAAATTCGAGCCAGCCGCCCTCGCCGTTCACGATGCCCTTGGCACGCAGGATGTGACCGTAGTCGCCGCTGTCGAGCTTCGTGAGGATGTCGTCAAGCGCTGCCTTGGAGTAGAGCTTGGGCGTTTCCTTGCCCCAGGAGGAGAACACGTCGTCGGCGTGGTGATGATGGTGATGGCACTCGCACGCGGGATCGTCGCACTCCTCGCCGTCGTGGTGATGGTGATGGTGCTCGTGGTCGTCGTGGTCATGCTCGTGATGATGCTCATGCTCGTCGTGGTCATCATCCTCGTCGTGGTCGTGATGATGCTCGTGCTCATGGTCGTGCTCGTCATGCTCATCATGGTCATGGTGATGCTCATGCTCGTGCTCGGCCTCCTCAAGCTCGTGCTCGCGGCGCATCTTCTCGAGCAGCTCGTCGCTGAGCGACACCTTCTCGATGGCGGAGAGGATGGTCTTGCCGTCCAGTTCGTCCCACGGAGTCGTAAGGATGGCGGCGTCGGGGTTCTTCTCGCGCAGCATCGCGGCGGCGGCCTCTAACTTCTCCTGCGAGAGCTTCTGCGTGCGGGAGAGAATGATGGTGCCGGCGGCCTCGATCTGGTTGTTGTAGAACTCGCCGAAGTTCTTCATATAGACCTTGACTTTGCTGGCGTCGGCGACGGTGACGTAGCTGTTGAGCTTCAGCTCCGGGCACTCGCCCACGGTGCGCTCGACCGCCACGATGACGTCGGAGAGCTTGCCCACGCCGCTCGGCTCGATGAGGATGCGGTCGGGGTGGAACTGCTCCACTACCTCGCGCAGCGCCTTGTTGAAATCGCCCACGAGCGAGCAGCAGATGCAGCCAGCGGACATCTCGGAGATCTCGATGCCGGACTCCTTGAGGAAGCCGCCGTCGATGTTGATCTCACCGAATTCGTTTTCGATCAGCACGAGCTTTTCGCCCGCGTAGGCTTCGGCAATGAGCTTTTTGATGAGCGTCGTTTTGCCGGCGCCGAGAAAACCGGAGAAAATGTCAATTTTTGTCATGGTGGGATACGCTTCCTTTTTCTTGATTTTACTGAACTGCTATTATATGCCCGAGTTGTGAACGATTCAAGTCCCTCGCGGGCAAAAAGCTCATTTTTTGCGCAAAAAATGAGCGATGCTACAGCTGCGGGATCGCGAGGCGGTGCGGCAGCATCACGCGGCCGAAGCAGGCGAGGCTGCGCGTACCGGTGGAGGTGAGCACGACGTCGGCGTCGGCGCGGGCGCGGTTGAGGGAGAAAAGGTAGGTCATGCCCAGCGCATCGCGGTGGTACTGCTTGCAGAGCATTGCGCCGTCCACGCAGAAGATGCCTACGTCGCCGTCTGCGAGCGGGTCGCGGTTGACGTAGACCACGCTCTCGTCGTGAATGTACGGCTCCATGGAGTCGCCCTGAATGCGCACGGCGAAGTCCGCGCCGCGCGGCACGCTCTCGTCCGCGGGGATATAGGTAAAGTCCTCGTCAAGCACCGGCGCGGCATAGCCCGCGGCGGCGGGGGAGTTGTAGAGCGGGATCAGGCGCGGCTCGCGCTTGCTGCCGCGCTCCTCCGTCAGCTCGTCGCGGTAGTCGCACAGCGCGTCGGTCACGCTGCGCACGGTGTCGCGTCCGATGGGAGAGAGCGAGCGGTATTTTTCCAGCAGCGTGCGCTCGGCCCCGGAGAGATCGAAGCCGCCGCTGTGGTAGCTGCCGCAGAAGAGCTGGTTGGGGTCAGTGCGCAGCGCGTCGAACAACCGCAGCAGCACGTCCTCCTTAGGGAAGCTGACGCCGGTCTCATAGTTGCCGACGGCGCTGGCGGAAACGCCGAGCTGCTCGGCCAGCGCCGCGCGCGTCAGGCCGCAGGCCTCGCGGCACGCCTTGAGTTGATCACGGAAGCTCATGGAAAGCACCTCCAATAAAGGGTTCGAGCAATTTCGACACCATCATAACGCAAAAGCTTGGTTCTGTCAAACATTTTAACAAGAAACTTGTAAATTTATTCTTGACATAACAAGTTTCTTGTGATATGGTAAGGATGCTCACAAGAAACTTGACAAAACAAAGCGGCAATTTCCATTAGCTTGTGATCGAGATGCTTTTCGGTATGCTGTTCGGCGGGAAAGGATGGATGCGGAAAACCGCCGGGGGCTTCGGCGGGGAAGGCGGATCCGCCCGCCTTGCAAAAAGAAAAATCGTCATGCCATAAGGCGTAACGATTTTCTTGGTGGACCTGGGCAGAGCTTAAACGAACAGCGCCCGTTTCGATATTTTCTACATTGTCGATAACCGATGGATCCAGCGGGATCTCAACCGTGTTTTTACTTCCTGCGTAGTTGAATACGACCTTCATGTAGTCCTGACCGTCCGGGTTGTCGTAGACATAGACTGCAATCAAGAAAGTGTCGAATAACTCCGCTTGGTATTTCTTATCGTGGACATCTCCGGCCTGCAACTTTTTCAGCCACCCTACAAGCTGATCTCTGTTGACAGGAATGACGTCAGCTTTTGCCATTGTGATTTTCCGATCAATGTCCGACTGTTCCTTTTCCAACTCCATGAGACGGGCTTTTGTGGTAGGCGTGATGATGCCCTGCTCTATCGCCGCCATGAGATTTTTGATACTGCGCTGCGTGTCCTTCAGCTGGTCCTCCAAAAGCCCGATCCCGCTTGCGCTTTCCTGATGCTGGCTATACTCGACCACGCTGTCGGCAATCCAGTTGATCGTATCATCATCCAGTGTGCGGCGTTTGATCGCCTTTGCTACCTGAAGCTCGATGTCATCCCGTCGCAGGTTTTTCTTCTCGCAGGTTTTTTCCGTGCGACGCTTCTGGCAGACGTAGTAGTAATGCAGGTTGCCAGAGCGGCTGGTGCCGGAGATGCCGGTCATTGGACTTTTGCAGTGTCCGCAGAACAGCTTGCCGGTAAGCAGATAGTCACCATTGACGCGGTGACGCCCTTGCGGATTCTTCTTCGTGGTGATCACCTCCTGGACCTTGAAGTAAAGTTCGTCACTGACGATTCTCGGTATTCCGCCCTCTTTGCGGACATCGCCGTAAATATAAATGCTGCGGTATCTCTCATTGGAAAGTATCCTCTGAAAGCTCGACCGCCCCCACGGGCGACCGTACGAGGTCTTGATTCCCCGGGCATTCAGGCTGGCCATGATATCAACGAAAGCCTCACCGCAGGAAACGCGAGTGAATATCTCCCGGATAACCGCAGCCTTCGGCTCGTCGATGGCATAGTGCAGCGTTTCGTCCGCTTTATAGCCGTAGGGCAGATGGCCGTTCGCCACCATGCAATTCGCGGCGTTGTCATACAGGCCGCGCTTGATGTCCTCGGCCATGTTCTCGGAATAGAACTGGTTGACATTCATCATCGAGCGGGCGGCAAAGCGTCCAGCCGCAGTATCGTCGAAATCCTCCTCCACATAGAGAACGCGAACGCCCAGATCCTGAAGCCGAGCTTCGTTGATCAGAGCCTCCAGCATATTGCGCCCCATGCGGTTAGACTTCCACGCGATTACATAGCGGAACTTCCCTTTTGCGGCGTCAGTCATCATGCGCTGGAAGTCACGGCGCTTGTCGGTGCGGCCGGAAACGGCGCGGTCGGCATAGGTGTCAATGATCCTGATGCCATACTCCGCCGCCAGCTCGTAGCCCTTTTCAAACTGCTGCTCTACGGAAATATCCTTCTGGTTGTGACTGCTGTACCGACCGTAGAGAACGCCCGGCTCTTCGACTTCCAGCTTCTTGCCCCGCTTCGGCTTCGCCGGGTGCTTTGCAGGTTTTCTCGGCAACAGCGCCACCCCCTTCTAACGATAGATTTGCAGTAGTAGATATTCAGAATCAGAAACAGATTACAGATACAGTCTCAGATACAGATACAGGTACAGAGACAGTGCGCGCACGATCGCGCGCACACGCACGCGCGCACGCGAGGTATCGGTACGGTATGGATACGGTATAGATACCCTATCCATAGGGTATCGGAATATGGACTTAAATTAAGCGGACAGCTGTCCCGGTCGCGCAGATATTCATACCGAAAGGTGTGTAGCTTACCCCAACAACGGCATCCGCGCCAAGAGATGCCGCTTGTTGCAACAGGATTTCCGTCGCTCCATCGACACCAGCCTGCCAGCCGCGCTGCACACCCTTGTTCCCGCCGGGCATGACCATGACTTGCGCCGCCGATACGATGCCGAGATATTCGGAGACCGTGCGTCCTTCGACAGATAGTGTGGTCGTGATGATCATAAAATTACCTCCAATTTCCCATCATACAGCAACAAAATGTCGTTGTTTGTCAAAAGTGATTTTATTTCTTTTCGAGCAAAAGCGTGTGCATTTCTGTTACAATCCTTACATACACCACCGGCAAGAATATACGATTGGAGTTGATTAGATGCCTTCGAGCAAAGAAGCAGCCGCAATACTTCGGATTGTGGAAAAACTGGCCCAGGACAGAAAGAGAGAGGCAATCAGCCTTCTTGCCGGTTGGCGAGGTACTGAAGATAGTGAAGAGCCTCCGCTTTCTTCTCGGGAGAAAGTTGGAGAATAAGCGTCGTAAGCGCAATATCCATATCGTCCATAGGTCCGCCCTCTTTCGTGAGGGCGGACAATTCATTTGCGCAGTCCTCGGAAATATCCGACAGCAGATCGATGGGCATATCGTCCACGGCCGTGAGAAGATCTCCCAGAGACATCCCCATAGCTGTGGAAATCTTTTTGAGAGCCGGCAGAGATGGCGTTAGCGGAAGTCCGGTCTTAGGGTTCAAGTTTCTCTCCAGCATGGAAATATAGCCGTTTGACAGACCGCAGATAGCCGCAAACTGGCGCTGCGACAAGTCGTGTTCTTTGCGATATTCCTTCACGAAATCACTGAGCGTCATGAGAATGTCCCCCTAAATTTGTTTAATACATTATACATTGAGGTGCGGCCGGTGTCAATGCGGCTGTGAAACTTATTGAACATTTTTTGTGCAACCCACTTGACACGCTCTTGTGCATAGTGTAGTATGTCTGTGTAATCAGTTGAACACTTCCGTCAACCAAGAAAGGAGGAAACGGCATGGGCTACAAGATTAAGGAACTGCGCGAAGCCATGAAAATGACGCAGGAAGAGCTGGCAGAGAAGAGCGGAGTAAGCCGTGGGACTATTTCTGCCCTTGAAAATGGCATCGACCGAACGACAACCTCGAAGACGCTGGTCAAACTTGCGCAGGCGCTCGATACCACCGTAGACCGTATTTTTTTTACCAAGGGTGTTTAATCGGCTAAACAGTATGTAAGGAGGTGAGCACTTTGCCCGGAAGCGCCAGCCAGGATGACCGCCGAATATCCCTCGAAGGCGAGCTGACCGATGAAATCAAAATCGACACATCGCTGATCCCCGAGCACGTCCGTATGCACCTTGCAGCAAAGACGCTGGAGTGTTTCAAAGCATTTTTAGCTGTTCCCGGCAATGCGGAATGGCTGGACGAACAGGTTGCCACAATGAAAGCGGCCGAGGCTGCAGCAATTCGAAAGGAGTGATGAAGATGGCATATTACCGGACTTGCCCTTACTGCGGCAGTAATAACGACCCCGGCGAGGCCTGTGATTGCCGCGCGGAAACGAAAAAAGAGTCCGCCCCGGCGCAACGGGAACGGACTCAGGCAAATGGATACCCGTACACAGTTTACCAGCCGGGTCGAGCCGCGTCAAGAACAAAGGAGGTGCGACCGTGGCTGAAGAGCTGAGAGAGCTCCGGCTTTCCAAGCAGATACCGGCCAAGGATATGGTCGCGGTGGTACAAGCCATCTACCCCAAGTACGACAAGACCGTTCAAAGCAAGTGCGAGAACGGAGACGCCTACGGTGTGAGCCTGCGGCCAGACGCGATGGCGGCGCTCTACGCGCACTTCGCGCCGGAGCTGGCAGAGGGCCGCAAAGCGGTCAAAAAGGACGCGCACCGGCTGACCTGTCGTATCTCGGCAAGGCTTGAAACCGCCGACTACGAGGCGTTGCAACGGCTGATAGAGGCTGAGGGCTACGCCACCACACAGGACTGGCTGACCGCCACCGTCCGCCGCTACATCGCAGAGGCAGGTGAAACCGAATGAACTACGATCTGCCAGACCACCCCGTTATCCAAAACATGGAGCGCACCGGCTACCCGGACGGCAAGGAGCCGACCTTCCCGATTTGCCCCGTCTGTGGTGAAGAGTGCGAGGAAATTTTCAGAGACAAAGATTTGAATATCGTCGGCTGCGATATCTGCATCAAGCAGTCCGACGCATGGGAGGAGCCGGAGTGCTTCCCCGGAAAGGAGCATTGATGAAAGGACTGGTTATCACTACCGAAAACAAGATGCAGGTCAGGGAGTTCGGCGAGCCTGCCTATGAGACCATCGGAAAGGCTGTCGGCGGATGGATCGAGGTCGTACACCCGAAGGGCCTGCCCGATCCGTTCTGCATGGTCGTCAACGAGGAAGGACTGCTGCACGGTCTGCCGCTCAATTTGTTCGGCTGCATTCTCTACGATACCGTGCGCCACGGAAATCCCATTGTCGGAAACATCGTGATTCTCAAAGAAGGCTTCACCACGCCTGGCGAGAGAGACTTTATCGGGCTGGACGAGGACGACATCAAATTCCTCGGCGCAATGGCCGTCAGTCTGAGCGGCGGCGGCATCAAGTGGGAAAGCGAGGCGCGATAATGGCAAAGTTCTATTTTACCTACGGCACGGACGGTCAGCCGTTTTTCGGCGGCTGGACTGAGGTCGAAGCCCCGGACGCTCGCGCGGCCTGTGCTGCATTCCGCGCCTATCACCCCGATAAGACCGAGGGCTTAGTGAATTGCTCCAGCATCTATGACGAGGAGAAGTTCAAGCTGACCGAAATGTACCGGGAAAGCAATTTCGGTTTCCGGTGCCACGAAATCATCACTCTGCGGCGCGAAGCCGCTACCAACTGAAAGGAGCTATCACCATGATTAGAAACCCGAATGACATCCAAGAGGGCGCGAAGAAAATCCGCATGCTGATCGCCGGTTATCCCGGCATCGGAAAATCCACTCTGGCGCTGTCCGCCCCCAATCCCCTGCACATCGACGTTGACTTCGGTATCGACCGCATCGAGCCGCGCTACCGCAAGCCGTACATCCAGCCCCAGAGCTACGACGAGATCCTCGGCGATCTCACCCCCATCAATCTTCAGGACTTCGACACGCTGGTTTTCGATACCGGCGGCAAGCTGATCTCGCTGATGTCCCTGTGGGCCATCAAGAAAGACCCGAAGTATGGCCAGCGCGACGGCAGCCTCTCCCTCAAAGGCTACGGCTTTGTCGGCAAGGAATTCGTCCGGCTGATGGACTACTGCTTCTATGAGCTGCAGAAGAACATCGTCATCGTGTTCCACGCCACGGAGGAAAAGGACGGCGACAACACCCGCCTCCGTATCAAGGTCGAGGGCCAGACGAAAAACAACGTCTGGGAGCCTATGGACCTGGGCGGCTTCGTGGAGATTTACGGCAATGACCGCACCATCGGCTTCTCCAACTGCGAGAGGTATTTCGCCAAGGGGACGCGCGGTATCTCCGGCATTCGCAAGATCCCCGCACTCGGCCCGACCAGCCCTAACGACTTCCTGACGAAGCTGTTCGCCGAGTACAACGCCAAGGCCACTGCCGAGGTCGAGCAGAACGCTGTTGATCAGGCGGCATACGAGGCCGCGATGGTTGAGGGCACGGCCATCATCGCCGGCATTGTCGATGCCGACACCGCCAACGCCGCCATGCCGAAATATCAGGCCATTAAGCACGCGCTGACCTCCAACAAGGAGCTGGGCGTTCTCTGGAACAAAAAGATCAAGGAATGCGGCCTGTTCTTCGACAAGGTTTTGAAGAAATACACGCCCGCGCCCGAGGAGGCAAAGGAGGCGGAGTAAATGGGACGCTACCTGATGACCCATTCCCTGTTGGCGTCCTGGCTCTACACCATGAAGGAAAACCCCTACGAGGACATGACGACAGAGCGCGATCCGATGGGCGAATTCATGCAGACGCTGCGCCGTGAGCCGACGCCGACCACGGAGGCCATGCAGAACGGCATCAAGTTCGAGGACATGGTGACGGACATCATCAACGGCCGCGCCGATCCCAACGATCCGTGGTATGCCGCCGCAGAAAAGGTCGCTCGCCGGTGCGCCGGTGGCATCCTCCAGTACAAAGCCAAGAAGATTGTGGAGGTCGGCGGTATGAGCCTGCTTCTGTATGGCCGTCTGGACTGCCTGAAAGCCGGGGAGATCATCGACATCAAATTCACCAAGAGCTACGACACCGGCAAGTTCTTTTCCAGCACACAGCACCCCACCTACTTCGAGCTGGTTCCTGAAGCGCGGCAGTTCACCTATCTTGCCAGCAACGGGCGCGATGTATGGCCGGAAACATACTTCCGTGAGGACGCTCCCAGCATCTTCCCTGTCATTTCCGACTTCTTCGACTGGCTCCGGGCGGTGGATCTGATGCAGATATACCAGGAGAAGTGGGCGACGCTATGAACGGCAAGCTGAAAGACTGGTCGTTCTCCCGCACCGGGGAAAGCGTGCTGACCATCACGACCAGAGAGAGCTGCAAGAAGCTGTGGGACGCGCTCGGCGATCAGGAGATTACATTCTCCATCAAAAGGCGCGTCATCCCCCGAAGCCTCAACGCGAACAACTACGCATGGTCGCTGATTGAGAAACTGGCCGTCGCGGTGAAGTCGGACAAGGACTCCGTTTACGAAGAAATGCTCCGACGCTACGGCACCGGCGAGACATACACCGACGAGGCCGGAAACGAGTGCAAGGTACTGTTTTCTCTGCGGGAGGGCGTCCCTCCCGCGCTGGTGGCGCGGCACTACGCCGAAACCGGCGTCGGTTATGTCGAGGGGAAGAAGTTCATTCATTACCGGGCGATCAAAGGCACCAGCGAATATTCCACGAAAGAAATGAGCGTCTTTCTGGACGGCATCATTTCCGAGTGCCAGGAGGTCGGCATCGAAACCGACACTCCTGAGCAGATTGCCAGATACAAGGAGGCATGGCATCCGTGAGGAAAGTTTATTGTGACTACTGCGGTCGAGAGACTGAGTATGTCGACAGCAAGGTCATCTACGGCAAGAGCTACGGCAAAATCTATCTCTGCCGGAACTGCATGGCATACGTCGGTGTGCATAAGGGGACGGATAAGCCCCTCGGCCGCCTTGCCAATGCGGAACTGCGGAACTGGAAAAAGGCTGCACACGCCGTATTTGACCCTCTGTGGAAGTATGGCCGCTTTCGCGGCCATCGCAACGCGGCCTATGCGTGGCTTGCACAGAAGATGGGCTTGCCCGTGGAGAAGACCCACATCGGAATGTTTGATGTCGGCCAGTGCCGCAAGGCCATCGAAATCATTGAGAAAGAAACGAAAGGAGACCGTTATGGAAGATACCAAAAAGACCCCCGCTGAGCTGGTCGCTGACCTGATGCTTGACCCCGGCTTTGTCCTCGTCCCGCAGGATCGCTACGAGGAGCTGATCCGCGCCGAAACTGAGCGTGATGTGCTGGAAGCGACCATCAAGGGTGAGAACAGCTACAATGTCGAAAGAGTTCTCGACGCCATTCAGCAGGCACGCAGTGCGCTGTACCGCATGAAGATGTTGGTGCTGCGAAACGCTGACGAGCCGGAGGCTACGGCCGATGCTGAATAAGATCATCGTCATGGGTCGATTGACCCGCGACCCAGAGTTGCGGCGTACGCAGTCCGGTCTTTCTGTGACCAGCTTCTCCGTCGCATGCGACCGCGATTTCAAAAGCCAGTCAGGGGAAAAGGAAACAGATTTCATCGACATCGTTGCCTGGCGCCAGACCGCTGAATTCGTTTGCAAATATTTCAGCAAGGGACGCATGGCGGTCGTCGAGGGGCGGCTGCAGATCCGCGACTGGCAGGACAACAATGGCAACAAGCGTCGGTCCGCCGAGATTGTAGCCGACAATGTTTACTTCGGGGATTCCAAACGCGACGGTGACGGCGGCGGTTATCCGCAAGGTAGTTACGCTCCGCAGGGAGGCTACCCCCAGCAGGGGCCGAGCTACGGTGCGCCGGGTGGCTCCTCCTATGGCGCGGCCTCCGGAGGCTATCCTGCGTCGTCCTCGGCGGTGACTTTGCGGAAGTCAGTGAGGACGACGGCGAGCTTCCGTTCTGATATGGTCGCCCGGGAAACCGGGCGACAGCCCACCGAAGGAGGTGAACACTATGGCGAGCTATCGGAATATCAGCATGGACTTTTGGACGGACAGCAAGGTCGTCGATGACTTTACGCCCGAGGATCGGTACATCTATCTCTACTGCATGACCAATCCGCACACCAATCTCTGCGGCTGTTACGAGGTCAGCATCAAGCAAATTGCCAACGAGACAGGGTACAACAACGATTCCGTGGAACGCCTGCTGAAACGCCTGGATAGCGCGCACAATGTCATTCGGTACAGCGCGCAGACCAAGGAGCTGCTGATTCTCAACTGGTGTCGATACAACTGGTCGACGTCCGAAAAGCTCAACAAGCCGCTGCTGGGCGAGATTCGCAAGGTCAAGAACGATCGTTTCCGCGAGTACCTGGCAGCGCGCTACAACGAGCGCTCTACCGTAACGGCGCAGTATAACGCTGCAGAAGATGACCGCCCCGAGGTCCCCCGCCATAAGCACGGCGCGCATGGATGGGTGCGGCTCACCGAAGAGGAATATGCCCGGCTGATCGACGACCTCGGCGAAGAAGAGTTGACGCGCTGCATCGACTACATAGACGAGTCCGCTCAAATGCACGGCAACAAGAACAAGTGGCGCGACTGGAATCTTGTCATTCGGAAGTGCAGCCGTGAACGCTGGGGCATCCGTGGCGGCAACGGCAGCCGACCGAGCGCCAGCGGGAGCGCTATGGACGACCTGCAGCAGCTCCACCAGATGTACGCCAGCGAGGAAAGCCTATGACGCACAAGGAAATGAGCGAGATATTCGCTGTAATGCTCCTTGCCTATCCGAATGCAGAGGTTTTCAAGGGCGGCATTGCAAAGCTCGGCCCTACCATCAATCTGTGGGTGACCTGCTTGCCGGAGATCGACTTCTGGACGGGACAGCAGGCTGTTGTAAAGTTGGTGCGCGAGTGCAAATTCCCGCCGACTATCGCAGAATTCAAGGAAAAAGCCGAAAAGGTGCAGGCCGAAGTGAGGGCGCGGATTGACCAGGCGTGGAATTACCTCAAGCTCGATATGGACCTTGGGAAAACGCCAGAGGAGGCTGTGGCAAGATTGCCGGAGGGAACGGATATCAGGCGCGTCATTGAGGCTATGGGTGGCCCCTCTCGGTTGATTGCAACAGGAGAGCGCACCTTTGGCGACGGCACCGTAAAGACATACGAGTATTACAACTACGACGGTTTCAAGTCCGCATATGAAACGATCATCCGGCAGACAAGCGCGCTCAACAGTGGGCCGCGCAAAGCGGTCGGACCGGGCATGAAGCAGATAGGAGGGAAAACATGAAACGAAGAAGAAAAAGGAGGGCTTCGCCGGCGCCGCTTATCTGCCTGCTCGCAGTTTTAGCCTGCATCGTGGCTCTCCGCATCAGCGTCAGCGAGGAAACCGCGGCGTCGGCACAAATGACCGGCAAGTTAGAAAACCCAGCAACGACAGCACCTGTCCGGCTTTTAGAAGCAGAAATGACCGAGACTGAGCAAGTTACCAGGGCCGAAGATCGCCCCGCCCGTGCAGCTCGGTATGTCAACATCGAAATGACTGACGAGGAGCTGGCAGAACTGGCTGCGGTCGTATTCCTCGAAGCCGGCAATCAGAGCGCCGAGGGGCAGCAGGCCGTTGTCGAAGTCGTTTTCAACCGCGTGCTGCACTCCGCTTTCCCGGACTCAGTGCACGATGTGCTGCACCAAGGAGAGGACGGCGATGTTCCCCAGTTCTCCACCATCTACGCGGTCAGTACCGCGACGCCGACGCAAGCGCAGTATGACGCCATCAACGGCGCTCTGTATGGAGACACGATCCTTGACGCCGACGTGGTTTTTTTCTCCCGCAATGGAGAGAACGACCGTGTATGGGGGCAGATCGGAGATCACATCTTCTGCCGCGAATACATCTGGAGGTAACGAGCATGACGCGAAAGAGATTTCGGCAAGCCTGCGGCATCATCGCCGCGCTCGGCTTCCTCCTGGTCCTCGGAACCGCCGGCGCCAGCGATTGCGACCTTATCCCCATGAGCCAGATACTCCGGCAAGGTTGCATCGGACTGGGAATGTTCGCCGGTGGGCTATGGCAGGGAGGGTATCTCTCATGACTGAGAAGAAAGACCCGAAGCGCCAGCTGCTCGGCAAGATCGCAAAAGCCCGCGGCAAGCAGTTTGAGAGCCGCATCGACGATTCCTTTGCCTACTACGCACAGAAAGGCTTTGCGATCATCGAAAAGACGCCGGAGCCGATGCACCCCACGAAAAATCTCGGCAACGGCAAGTTCATCGCCTACTACGAAAAGCAGGCACAGCCGGACTATAAAGGCACCATCAAGGGCGGCAGGACGGTCATGTTCGAGGCGAAATTCACCGCCGCCGACCGAATGGAGCAGAGCCGCGTCCTCCAGAGCCAGCAGGACTATATGGACAGGCATCAGGCGCTTGGTGCTCGCTGCTTTGTCATCGCCGGTTTCAGCTCCGGCATGGTCTATTGCGTCCCCTGGGATATCTGGAAGACCATGAAAGACCACTTCGGCCGCAAGTATGTGACGGAGGCCGACTTGGAGAAATATCAAGTGCAGACGGCGTGGAATGGCACGCTGCTCCTGCTCAACTGAATTGAAAGGAGTTACCACCATGAGCGAAATTTCCATGTATGAAGCCCAAAAGAAGAAGATGCAGGGCCTGTGCGATGAGCACGATCTCGTCTATCGCTTTGAAAAAGACAGATACCCCATCATCTTTACCATCAAGCCCGTACAGGGCATGGACGCACAGATTTCCATGCTGGAGAATGTCGAGGAGGTCGGCTACCGCAGCCCCGACGCCTCCATGTCCTGGATCTTCGAGGACGGCGGTCTGGACACGAAGGTAACGGGCGGCACCTTTACCATCAGCAAGACGCTCCGCACCAAGATCGAGTCCATTCTGGTAAAGATGATTACCTACTGGCAGCAGTATTTCTTCCGCGATGTGCTGGAAAAGAACGCATTGCGCAGCGGCCTCATGCCGGTCATTGACGAGGACGAGGCTGGCGATACCGACGAGGAGCCGGAGGACGAGGAGGATATGCAGGGCGAGGATGGCCCCGAGGTTGACCTGGACGACCCCGACATTCAGCAGGCCATTACCATTGTTCGGGCAGAGAATAAAGCGACTGTGGGGCTGTTGCAACGCCGTATGAGCGTTGGCTACGCAAAGGCTGCGCGTCTGATTGACGCACTGGAGGAGCTTGGTGTCGTCGGTCCGTATAACGGCTCCGATGGCCGCGAGGTCCTCCCTACCGACGAGCCTGACGACACGGAAGGCGGTGAAGATTGATGCCGACCGCAAATGCCAATAAGCATACCGCGCACGACCTGCAGCTTGCCGGTCAGATGCGCCGCGAGGATTACAAGACAATCAAGCACATGGACAAGGCAACGCTTGCGGCCTACCTCAGCCGCGTGTGGAAACGCGGGTATGACGCCGGGTATCTAGCCGCCGTTAAGTCGGTCGCCCCGCAGCTGCGCGAAGCCGCAGAACTGAAAGCAGCGGACAAGGAGGGCTAAGTCATGGGAAACGCCCTGCGGCACGTCAGAGGGGAAAGTCAGAAGAATATCGTCCGCTTCATAGAAGGGCTGAGTGGGAAGTATTCCCGCTGGGACATCTGGCAGGACTTCATCATCATGTCGGCCATCGCAATCGCCAACACGATGGGAGGCCCGCAGGTCAAGGCCAGGGAAGAAATGTACCGCAGCCGCGCAGAGAAGTATTCCGCTAAGGAGCTGGAAGTCTTTGCGGATATGCTGTTCGAGGTTGTAGCCGAACTGGAACGCGACCAGGAGCAGGATTTCCTTGGTGAGCTTTTTATGGCGCTCGGCCTTGGGAACGAATGGAAAGGACAATTCTTCACTCCGTATGATATCTGCAGGGCGATGTCCGCAATCACCTATGGCCCTGATATGGCGGCGCGGATAGAAAAGCAGGGTTGGATATCCGTGAGCGATCCCGCCTGCGGCGCTGGTGCGCTGCTGATCGCGTTTGCCAACGAGTGCCGGAGACAGCACATCAACTATCAGACTTCGGTGTTGTTCGTGGCGCAGGACATAGACTTTCTTGCCGGGTGTATGTGTTACATCCAACTTAGCTTGCTCGGCTGCCCCGGCTATGTTGTCATTGATGACTCCATCGTGCGGCCGACTACCAGTTATGATGCTCACGGCCTGCTGCCAAAGGACGGCCCACAGGTCTGGTACACGCCGATGTATTTCCGAGATGTCTGGCATTACCGCCGCATCGGGGCGCAAATGGATCTTCTGTTTCGGAACGCGGCCGAGCAGGTACCGGCAGATCCGCCGGTGCCTGCCTCGCCGCCGGAACAGTCTCAACCGCTGGCGGAAACGAAAACCGGCCAGCTCACTCTATTTTGATGGGAGGAAACGGAATGCGGCAGCAGCCGCCGCTCGGGAGTCGGACATGGAAGCCCGAGGAAGAAGATTATTTGATGGAAAAGTGGGGGCAGATTTCTGTCCCGGCCATCGCAAAGAAGCTCAACCGTACAACAAATGCCGTCAAGGTCAGAGCGCAGCGTCTTGGCCTGGGCGCGGTGCTGATGGCCGGTGAGTATGTCACTCTAAATCAACTCCTGCTGGCAGTGACGGGAGGAAGCAGCTCCTACGGCTACAAGATGAAAAGCTGGGTGGAAAACAGGGGCCTACCCGTCCATACGAAGAAGGTTGACCGCTGCAGCTTTCGGGTGGTCTACATTGATGAATTCTGGGAATGGGCCGAGCGATACCGCAGCTTCATCGACTTTTCCAAGATGGAGCCGTTGGCGCTTGGTGAGGAGCCTGAGTGGGTAGTCGAGCAGCGCAAGAAAGACTTCGAGGCATACGCCATTCAGAGGAAAGACCCATGGGGCGAGGACGAGGACTCTCGGCTGAAGATGCTGCTCAGCAAGCACAGGTACTCATGGGCGGAAATTTCCGAGATGATGCATCGTTCTCACGGTGCGATCGCGCGCCGCTGCCGTGACCTCGGCATCAAGGATCGCCCCGTTGCGATGGAACTGACTGGCAAGCGTGGCACATGGACCAGCGAGGATTTTGAAATACTGGCAGACGGCATCCGCCACGGCGACAGCTACGCTGCCATAGGCAAGGCGGTCGGCCGTTCCGAAAAGTGTGTCCGCTCCAAGGTCTACAACGATTATCTGACCGAGAACGCCGACAAGGTGCGGGAAATGCTCGGTGATGGCGCGTGGGGGCACGGTGCGCCGGAAATGGACGTCCGTCATGGCTTCTATATCTCCCGCACCCGCCATCAGGTCAGGCGCGACCTATCCGCGCTGGCAACGGTCCTTCGTAAGCGCATGAACGACCTCGGCTACGATCCTTACTGGCAGAGGTTTATGTGCATGAATTGGGACGACATTGGCGGATGCTCCGCAGGGTGTACGGATTGCGACAGCTGCACAGCGTTCCGGCGTATTCAGCCTCAGTATTGCGCGCGGTGCGGCGGCACCTTCTACGAGCGCAAGGAAAACCGCTTCTGCGCGGCCTGCCGCACCGCGAGGAAGAAGCAAGCCCAGCGGCACTGGTGCCGCGTGAACGGCATGAGCCGAAAATAATAAACTGTCCCAGCCGAGGGGCAAAGCTCGGCGTAAGAAAGGAGCGTTTTATGGCAGAAATCAAGTACATTCCGGTCAGTAAACTGTGGAAGCATCCTGATAACCCCCGTAAGGACCTGGGCGATGTGACCGAACTGGCTGAGAGCATCAAGGTCAACGGCGTACTCCAAAACCTCACCGTTGTTCCGCTGATCGGGGAAATCACAAAGAAGTGGGACGGAGAAAGCTACCGCGTTATCATCGGCCACCGCCGTCTTGCGGCCGCAAAGCTGGCCGGCCTGGAGGAGCTTCCCTGCGTCGTGGTCGAGATGTCGGAGCGGGAGCAGCTGAGTACGATGCTCACGGAGAATATGCAGCGGTCCGATCTGACGGTCTATGAGCAGGCGCAGGGCTTCCAGATGATGCTTGACATGGGAGATACCGTCGAGGACATCGCGGAAAAGTCCGGCTTTTCCGCCACCACTGTCCGGCGCCGTGTGAAGCTCCTGGAGCTGGATAAGGACAAATTCAAGAAGTCCGAGGAGCGCGGCGTCAGCCTTTTCGAGTACATGGAGCTGGACAAGCTGAAAAGCCCGGAGCGCAAGAATGAAATGCTTGATTACATCGGCACCGAGAACTTCAAGTACAAGCTGAAACAAGCCATCAATGATGAAGCTGCAGAGGCGCGCAAAGCCCTATGGGTAGAGCAGCTGAGTACCTTTGCGACGCAGATCACCGACAAGACCGGCTATAAGAGAGTCAATAGCTTCTACACCAATGGAGAAGTCAAAGTGGATCGCCCGGAGGATGCTGATACCATTGAGTATTTCTTCTTCGTCGAAACATGGGGCTATATTGTGCTGATGGTCAAGGATGAGCCTACCACCCTTACCCCGGAGGAAGAAGCGAAAGAGCGCGAGGAGCAGTTGAAGCAGGAGCGAAAGGACGCCGCAGCAAAGGCGCTGTCCGAAGCAACCGCCCGCGCCTATGAGCTTCGTGCCGACTTCGTGGCTACCGTTTCTGCAGCCGCCATCAAAAAGCGCCTTGCGGACATCGTGGCGCTGTGGGCCTACGCCGAATACTGGGACGATACCGGTTGGCTCACTGAAGAGGAGATCGCGCAAGCTACCGGCGCCGAGACCCTTGCCGAAGATGACGAGGACGGCGAGGACGATGCCGCATTTACGCTCCAGGCCGTGACCGACGCGATCGGCAAGACGCCTGAAAAGGCGCTCCTGCGAATGATCTATGCGCGCCTGGGTGACGGAAAGTCCGAGGGCTATTTCCGCAGCTACTGGAACAGCTACACCATGAAGCATGAGGAAAACGAGAAGTTGGACCGCATCTATGCGTTGCTCGTCAAGCTGGGCTACGAGATGTCCGACGATGAAAAGGCGCTTCAGGACGGAACACATGAGCTTTTCGGGGAGGCGACCGGCGAATGAGAGCGTCTACTTGCAAAGGCTGCGGCGCAGCTATCGTCTGGATCAGAACACCCGGCGGGAAGTCCATGCCGTGTGACGCCACCCCGCGCTATTACATCGAAAAACCCCGATCCGGCAGTAAAAAGATCGTCACGCCTAACGGCGAGGTCATTTCCTGCGAGTACACGGAAGATCCTCACAAGGCCACCGGCACCGGCTTCGCTCCCCACTGGGGGAGCTGCCGGGCGGCGGGCAATTTCAAGAGGTAAAGCAAAATGGCAATTAAGAATTATACCAGCGGCGTAGACATCTACACGAGCCTCGGCGAGATCCAGGGCGCGCTTGCCCGCGCTGGCGCGACAAAAATCATGGTGGACTATGAATCCGGCAAGCCGACAGCGGTCACATTCGCCATCGAGACCGTAGCCGGTACGAGGGGCTTTCGGCTCCCTGCGGCCGTGGATGGGACATTGCGAGTGTTCGCGGCGCAGAAGATCAAAGCTGACCGCGCACAGGCTGAAAGAACAGCATGGAGGAATATCCGCGACTGGGTGCTGGCGCAGCTTGCCCTTGTGGAATCCTGTGATGTAGCCGTCGATGAAGTGTTCTTCCCGTATCTCACCGACGGAAACGGCAGGACGCTCTATCAGGCGTATGCGACAGGGCAGCTCATGCTGGAGGGCGCAAATGGATAAAAGTGTGCTTATTAGCATTCGTCCGGAATGGTGCGAGTTAATCGCTTCCGGCGAAAAGACCATCGAGGTACGCAAGACGCGACCGAAGCTGGAAACGCCGTTTAAGTGCTACATCTACTGCACAGTGGAAACGGCTGGGTATGATGCGCTCTGGGTTCTGGACGCGCCAACAAGAGAAAAATACTCGTTTATGGCGGTGTCTGCTTACTTAGAGAACCCCAAAGGCGCAAATAAAGGAAATGGCAAGGTCATTGGAGAGTTTACCTGTGAGCGGATCGTCCCGATCACATACGATGGCGGCAGACTATGGTGTCCGACAAATGCCGCCTTTTCCCCTGCGACGTGCTTATCTCAGGCAGAAATTATAGCTTATATCGGCGATAAGGGGCGTTGTTACGGCTGGCATATCTCCAATCTGCGCATCTACGATACGCCGCGTGATCTGGGCGAGTTTATCGGCTTACGGACAATGAAAAACGGCTTTGAGCTGCGGGAACTTGACCGCCCGCCGCAGAGCTGGTGCTATGCGCTGGAGGATTATCATGCTTGAAATTTGCCCCATGGCACTAAAAAAGGCCAGCGCCTGGGCGTGCAGCAACGGACACTTTCACGGCCAATGCACGGCCTGCGGTTGCGTGGTGCCGAAATGAAAAGGAGTTTCTATGGAACGATTTGAAAACCTGCTCGATTTTGTCAGCGAGCTGAACGAAACCGGGCGTATTCAGTACGACGATTACAGCCGTCTTTTTGACTTGGTGCAGGTGTTCGCGGGAGCGGAGGAGGCGATCAACGCCGCCGCGACCGATATTGCCGCTCTGCTTTGGCTGAACGGCAACTGCGAATACTGCGAGCATGGAGAGAAAGAGGAATTCAGCGGTGCGAACAGATGGCATTGCCGCCTCGGGAATGGCATAGACTGCCGCCCTGTGTGGCGCGGGGCTGCAACGAAGGCATCTCTGCCGGAGATACACAAAGCAGAGCCGACTTCGCTTCGTGCAAAGCCCAGCCGCGCGGAGACTATGTTCGGGCCGAAAGAGACATGGGCTACCCCTGATAGAGCAGAAGTCGAGGAGACCACGCCGAAGACATACAAGGGGTTTCTGCTTATTCGGTGCGCACAGTGCGGAGATTTGCGAGGCTTTTGTGTCAAACAGCCTATCTCGTCTTATCGGTGTGCGGCCTGCGGTGGAGAAACGCCGCTGCACGATCTCACGTCGGCGCACATCCGCTGTAAGTGCGGAAAGAGCTTCAAGTATCGAACGAACATCGAAGAGGACAGTATCACCTACAACTGCCTTTCCTGTGGTGCGCCGGTCGACCTGGCCTATAACAAGAAAGCTCGCGCCTATCAGACGGTGCGGTGATGCTCATTATCACCGTTCACGTCAATGCTCCGGCAGGACAGGCCATTGGCATAAAGGAGCAGATTGCTCAGGATTTGGAGCGATACGGAGATACCCGTGTGGTGTCGGTAGAGGTAGTGCAGCCAACATACCGGCAAATGCAGATTGGAGAGACTGTCAGCCAGCAGGGTGGCAAGAGGAAGTAAGAACAGATTGGGGTGAGCTATTACGACGCTTTCGGAATTGAATCAGCATTTTGAGCTGATAGAGAAACTGGCAAGGGCAAGGGAGATGCTACAGTCCTTGCGTGACGCGGCTTGCCCCGGCGCGGCTGCCCTCACAGGTATGCCGCATACTCCCGGCATAAAGGATAAGGTCGGCGACCTCGCAGCTGAGATCGTGGATATGGATGCGCGTGTCGGCTTTCTGGAGGAAGAGGTCAAGGCCAGCGAGGGGCAGATCATGCCGTTCATTCAAGGCATCGACGATGACCAGACGCGCCTGATCTTCCGGCTGCGCTTCCTGAGAGGGCTCGCATGGAAAGAGGTCGCAGCGGTCATAGGAGGCCGCAATTCGGAAGATTCGGTAAAGATGGTGTGTTACCGCTACCTCGGTAGTTAAAAGCTGTTCTTCGCTGTTGCAACTCGTTTCTTGATATTCCCCGCACCATGTATTAGGATTAGACTCGTAAAATCCTACATAAGCCAGGCGGCCATCCCTCGCGGGGTGGCCGTCATTCGTTTGGGAAGGAGGTTGAGGCCTGCGCGTTACTCCTTGCGCGTTGGTCATGCACCGGGTCCGATGTTCGCCAGCAGAGGGCAGCGGTGACATCATAAAAGGAGATTTCCAAAATGTTTGGGATTGTCATTCTGGCCGTCTATGCGGTGCTGATGATCGGTGTCACGCTGATGTTCACCCGAAAGACGACCGACGCAGAGGGCTTCCATGTGGCGGACCGGCGCATCGGCTCGGCGATTGCCGCCATGAGCATCGCCGCCACTTGGATTTGGGCTCCCTCACTGTTCACTTCCTCGGAGATGGCCTATACGCGCGGCATCCCGGGGATGTTCTGGTTTACGGTACCGAATGTGTTGTGCCTGATCCTGTTTATCCCCTTTGCAAAAAGGATTCGGGCGCAGTACCCGGAGGGCATCACCTTGACCGGCTACATGGCGGAGCGCTATCATTCCGGCAAGGTCAAGGGCGTCTACTCCTTCCAGCTCGGCGCGCTGGCCGTTCTTTCAACGGCAGTGCAGCTGCTCGCCGGGGGAAAGACGCTGGCCCTCATTACGGGGCTGCCATTCTGGAGCATGACGCTCGCCCTGGCAGCTATCGCATATTCCTATTCCCGCTTCTCCGGGCTGAAAGCCTCCATCATCACTGATGTCGTCCAGCTGGGCATTATTCTCATGGGTGGCGCTTTGCTGGTCGTTCTGAGCCTTCGCATGACCGGCGGCTTTGACACGGTACGGGCAGGGCTCGGTGCTGTCTCCGGAGAATACACCTCGCTCACCTCCTCCACGGGCATTGAGGTCCTGTTGGGCTACGGTCTGCCGATGGCTGTCGGTCTGATCTCCGGCCCGTTCGGGGATCAGTGCTTCTGGCAGCGAGCTTTCGCAATCAGGCGCGACCGCATCGGCAGATCGTTTTTTGCCGGTGCGCTTTTGTTTGCGCTCGTTCCGATCTGCATGGGGACGGTGGGCTTCCTTGCCGCAGGCTCCGGCTTTGTGGCCAGCGACACCGGCATGGTCAACTTTGAATTCGTTTCCTCGCTGCTTCCGACATGGGTGCTGGTACCGTTCCTGTTTATGATTATCTCCGGCCTGCTCTCCACGGTGGATAGCAACCTTTGCGCGGCAGCGTCGCTCACGACAGACTGGCTCGGCATTGGAAAGGACACGGTGCAGACTTCGCGCCGCACCATGCTTTGCCTGCTGATCGTGGCTATCGCCATCGCCAACATTCCCGGCCTGACGGTGACATACCTGTTCTTGTTCTACGGAACGCTCCGCGCTTCGACGCTGCTGCCGACGGTCATGACGCTGCTCGGTAAGAAGCTGACGGGCAAGGGCGTTTTTGCTGGTGTGCTGACCGCGCTGTGTGTCGGGCTTCCGATCTTCGCCTACGGCAATCTCGCCGGCATTCCGGCTGTGAAAGCGGCAGGCAGTCTGACGACCGTCCTGTCCAGCGGCCTTGTCGCTGTTATCGCCTCGAGAAAGGCGGTGAGAGCATGAGTCTCGGAAGGAAGCAGAGGATCGACAACAGCGCATGGCTGGAAGCCGTTGCAACTATCGAAGAAGCCGTTTCCCGCGCAGAGCTGGACGAACTGACCGCCGCGACCGTAGCCGACATCAAGGCTACGACAGCTGGAAAGCGTGCCGCCTATGCGTGGAGCGCCGGCAAGGACAGCATTGTCCTCGGCAAGCTCTGCGAAGCGGCCGGCGTCACCGATAGTATGATCGGCGTGTGCGACCTGGAATACCCCGCCTTTGCCGTGTGGATCGAGGAGCATAAGCCGGCAGGCTGCGAAGTCATCAACACGCATCAGGATATCGACTGGCTGGTGAAGCATCAAGAGATGCTTTTCCCCAAGGACTCCGCCGCGGCCGGACGATGGTTTTCTATCGTGCAGCACCGAGCGCAGCGTGAATACTTCAAGGCGCACGAGCTGGATGTCATCATTCTCGGCCGCCGCCGTGCGGACGGCAATTATGTCGGTCGCAACAGCAATATCTATACCGATGGCAAAGGTGTTACGCGATTCAGCCCGCTCGCTGCGTGGAAGCATGAGCACATCCTTGCCTATATTCACTACCACCAGCTCCCGCTTCCGCCGATCTACGGCTGGAAGAACGGATATCTGTGCGGCACTCACCCGTGGCCCGCCCGCCAATGGACGGGCAGCATCGAGAACGGCTGGCGCGAGGTCTACGATATCGACCCCAGCATCGTCCTTGCGGCGGCTGAAAAGATCGACAGCGCTCGCGCCTTCTTGAAGGGGGTGCAGGCATGAAGGTCATAAAGAAGCCTCTGACCGAGCTGCGGCGACCGGATCGGAATGTCCGAATGCACACCGACAAGCAGCTGAAGGAGTTCCGCCGCTCTGTCGAAATGTTCGGTCAGATCCGCCCAATCGTGGTCGATGAGGACGGCGTTATTCTCGCCGGCAACGGCTTATACGAAACGCTGCTCTCCCTCGGCCGCACAGAAGCGGACTGCTATGTTGTGTCCGGGCTGACTGAGGCGGAGAAGAAAAAGCTCATGCTGGCTGATAACCGCGTCTTTGACCTGGGCGTTGACGATCTGGCCGCGCTGGACGCTTTTATCCTTGAGCTGAAAGATGACCTGGACATTCCCGGCTACGAAGAGGATCTTCTCCGGGCGATGGTGATGGAGGCCGACGAAGCCAGCGACGCCCTGCTTGAGTACGGCACCATTGAGCCGGAGCAGGCTGCGGCCATCACCGAGACGCGCGAGAAATACGCCGCCCGGGAAGAAGCTGCTGCGGCGCAGGCTGAGGAAGTCGCACCAGCACAGAGCGGCACGGCGTCTTCCGCCGAGCCTGCTAAGAGGTTTATCCTCTGTCCGAAATGTGGTGAGCGGATATGGCTGTAAAGCGCATCAGCTCAGACATCGACGTTGTGACTGCGGCGCGCCAGCGGATCAAGAATGTATTTTCCAACGGCGTCCCCGTATACCTCTCGTTTTCCGGCGGCAAGGACAGCATCGTTCTTGCCGACCTGACCTATAAGCTGATCCAGGCTGGAGAGATCAATCCCTCGCAGTTGACCGTCCTTTTCGTGGACGAGGAGGCAATCTTTGATTCCATTGAAGCGACGACCAAGGCGTGGCGGAAGAAGTTCCTGCTTGCCGGCGCCAAGTTTCAATGGTGGTGCATCGAGGTCAAGCATTTCAGCTGTCTCAATGAGCTGTCCAGCGATGAAACCTTCGTCTGCTGGGATCGACGCAAGCGCGATGTCTGGGTGCGGCAGCCGCCGCCCTTTGCCATCCGCAATCACCCGCAGCTCCGGCCAAGGATCGACAACTATCAATCCTTCCTGCCCCGCGTGACGATGGACGGCATCATGATCACCGGCGTCCGCGCGGCAGAGTCCATTCAGCGGCTCCAATACATGGCGGCACTGAATATGGGCGCAAAGGGCATCACCGGCACGAACACCATCTATCCCATCTACGACTGGAAGACGGCGGACGTCTGGCTGTACCTGCGAGACCAGCGCATCGAAGTCCCCGAGGTCTACCTGCAGATGTATCAGGTCGGCGTCAATCGGAATCAGCTGCGCGTGTCGCAGTTCTTCTCTGTTGATACCGTACCCGTGCTGGTACACCTGGGCGAATATGACCCATCGCTCATGGAGCGCGTCCTTCGGCGCGAGCCGAACGCCTACCTTGCCATGCTGTACTGGGACAGCGAAATGTTCCACCGCACCACAAGGAAGCGCCGGGAGCTGGAGGGTGAGGACACCAAGGACTACCGTGCGCTCCTGAAGGAGATGCTGTTCGTTCGCCCGGGAGACTTCTTCAATACGGAGCATAAGCGCAAGATCGCCAAGCAGTACCGCAAGATGTTCATTCAGATGGACGGAATGGCGCGGCCGCGCGACTACAAGAAAATGTACGGCGGTCTGACTGCTGGTGATCCCAAGCTCCGCACCCTGCGCGCCATCTATCAGGACATATCCTGCGCCTACGCCGATTACGCCAAGCGCTTCCGGAAGGGAGGTGAGGCAAATGGCTGACGCGGATCTGTTCGCCCCGTTATCCTCCCTGCAATGGGTAGACCGGGAGCAGCTCAAGCCCAATGACTACAACCCCAACAAGGTCAACCGTGAGAATCTGAAACTGCTGGTGCAATCGATCATGACCAATGGCTGGACGCTTCCCATCGTCGTGCGTCCCGACTACACCATCATCGACGGCTTTCACCGCTGGACCGTGGCCGGAGAGGAGCCGCTGCACACCATGCTCAAAGGCAAGGTGCCGGTGGTGATCGTGCGGCATGATGACGCGACCGAGGATATTTACGGCACCGTCACACACAACCGTGCTCGTGGTACACATCTGCTTGAGCCGATGAAAGCCATCGTAAAGCGACTGCTGGACGAGGGCAAGTCCGTTCAGGAGATCGGCAAACAGCTCGGAATGAAACCTGAAGAAGTATTCCGGCTCTCTGATTTCTCGCGTGATGACTTCCTCGGCATGATGACCAAGGGCGTTAAGGGGTATAGCCATGCGGAATTGCTGACGAAGTTATAACACAATACCACAGCCAGGCGCATACATCGCACGAGAGCGGCGTATCTGCGTCTGGCTGTGTTGCTCCCTCCCCCTCTCGGCATCGTCGCGCTGAGGGCGGGGAAATGCGTTGCAACAGGCGACGACGGCAAAAGGTACTGTGACGACCCCCGCCCCACACGCCGCGGGCTCGCCGACCCCGAAAAAAGCGTAGTTACCAAGGCAAAATTTTGGCATTTCCGTTCCGCTTTGGCGTTGCTTTTGGTACCAAGCGCGGCACCTGTGGCGGTACCTGCCGCAATCCCCATCGCTTTATCCGTCTTTCTCCGCAGGAATGTGGAGGAAGTCCAGATAAAGGCCTCCTATGAAATATAAGACCACACGCGGGATAAGGGTCTCGCACAGAGCTGCTGGTACCGGCCTGTGTGCTCCAGTGCAATTCTGGTGAGTCCCGCATTCGGACATAAAAAAAGACCCGACTGCTGCAACAGTCAGGTCTTGCGCCCTCAGGCGATATGGAATCTACGATATCGATACCATATCACAATTTACGCAGACAGTCAAGCCGGCTGGACTGCGCAAGGAAGGAGGAGCGCCATGTCTGAAGCTATTGATGTCATTACCGAGGAAACGGAGGTAAGCACGACAGAGCTGGCCTGCGTCCTGGGCATCACAGGACGGCGCATTCGCCAGATGGCGGAGGACGGTCAACTGCAAAAGGTCAGCAAGGGGCGCTTCCTCCTTGCCGATTCCGTCCAGCGGTATGTTAAGTTCCTGTCCGACGGCCCGATGGACGAAGAGGATAAGAAGCTGGAGAAGACCCGCCGCGTGGCGGAGACGACGATGAAGGCGTCCAAGGCCACCATCGCCAAGCTGGAGGCCGAGGAGCTGAAAGGCACCATGCACCGTGCGGAGGACGTTGCCGCGCTGACGGAGGATCTGGTCTACACCATTCGCGGCGCGCTCAATGCGCTGCCGGGGCGGCTGGCCGTCGATGTAGCGGCTGTGTCCACGCCTGCCGAGGCGTCCGAAGTTATCCGCAAAGAGGTCAGCAAGGTCATGCGGGAGCTGGCCGGGTATCACTACGACCCCAAGAAATACGAGGAGCGCGTGAGAGAACGGCGCGACTGGTCGGAGCGTGACAGCGATGACGAGTAGGCTCGCCGCCGTCCGGCTGAACAAGGTCATCGCCAAGGCGATGGCCGGTATGCTCCCGCCGGACGACCTGACCGTGACCGAATGGGCGGAGCAGAATCGCCGCCTGTCGGCCGAGAGCGCTGCAGAGCCCGGACCGTGGCGCACTGAACGCACCCCCTATCTCCGCGAGCCGATGAATGCATGGACTGACCCAAAGATACGGCACATCGTCATGGTGGCCGCGTCCCAGGTCGGTAAGTCTGAATTTCTCAATAACTGCATCGGCTATGTGATCGACCAGGACCCCGGCTCGATTCTGTTTGTCCACCCTACCACCATTGACGCAAAGGAGTATTCCAAGCTCCGCATCGCGCCGATGATCCGCGATTGCCCCACGCTACGAAAGAAGGTCAGCGACCCTAAGAGCCGCGACAGCGGCAACACCATTCTGCAAAAGACCTACCCCGGAGGCATCCTCACGATGTGCGGCTCCACCGAGGCCCATGCTCTGGCGTCAAAGCCTATCCGCTATGTGCTGGGCGACGAGCGCGACCGCTGGGCGCTGTCCGCCGGTAACGAGGGCGACCCGTGGGATCTGGCGATGGCGCGGCAGACGACATTCTACAACGCGAAAAGCGGTGAGGTGTCCACGCCCACCGTCAAAAACGCCAGCGCCATTGAAGCCGCCTACGCGACCGGCACGATGGAGCGGTGGAAATCCCGCTGCCCTCATTGCGGCGAGTATCACGAGATCCAATGGGCGGACATCCGCTTTGAGCACGACGAGATCATCGTCGCGGGGAAAAAGACCTATAAGGTCCGCAGCGTCTGCTATGCCTGCCCCGGCTGCGGCTGCATCTCCACCGAGGCGGAAATGAAGCGCGCTCCGGCAAGATGGGAGGCGGACAACCCCGCCGCCTATGAGCAGGGCACGCGCTCGTTCTGGCTGAACGCCTTTGTCAGCCAGTGGGCGAGCTGGGAATCCATCATTCTGAAATACCTAAACGCCATCGGCAGCACCCGCAAGATGCAGGTCGTCTACAACACCTGCTTCGGCGAGCTGTGGGAGGATCGCGGCGACCTGGAGGACGAGGACAGTCTGATGGCGCGCCGGGAGGAATACCCAGCTGAGCTGCCGGAGGGCGTACTTGTTCTGACGGCCGGCGTCGATACACAGGACGACCGCATGGAATACGAGATCGTCGGCCACGGCCACTTTGGTGAGACCTGGGGTATTGAGAAGGGCATCGTCATGGGACGGCCCGACGACGATGCCGTATGGGCGCAGCTGGACGAGCTGGTATTTGACCGTGTTCTGCGCTTTGAGAACGGCGTGGGGCTGAAAATGTCAATGTCCTTTGTGGACGAGGGCGGACACTTCACACAGGAGGTCCGTATGCAGTGCCGGGCGCGGCTGGGCAAAAAGGTGTTCTGCATCAAGGGTATGCCCGGCAGCGATAAGCCCTACACCGCGCCGCCGAAAAAGCAGAAGATCATCATCAAGCAGACGGCGGTCGGCACCTGCTGGCAGTACCAGATCGGCGTTGACTCCGGCAAGGAGGTCATCATGGACAACCTGCGCGTACAGACGCCGGGCGCGAAATATTGTCACTTCCCCAAGCGGGATGACTACGGCTCCGGCTACTTCACAGGGCTGCTCTCCGAGGTCAAGGTCTACGACCCCAACAAAAAGCAGCCGTGGCAGTGGAAGAAGATCCCCGGCCACGAGCGCAACGAGGCGCTGGACTGCCGCAACTACGCGCTGGCGGCGTTCAAGGCGCTCCCTAAGAACCTGGACGAGATAGACAGGCGGCTAAAGGAGGCTGGCGGCGAACGCGCTCCTGCCCCTGTTGCAACGCCTGTCATGCCGCCTCCCGCCGCCAAGCAGAGGCCGAAGCGCAGAAGCGGAAAGAAATACTACGACGATTGGTGAGGTGTCCGATATGGATAAAGTTGAACTGCGGGCGCGGCTGGACTTCTGGCAGAGCGCCCTTTCCAAGCTGCGCGCCGCATATCTGGCCCTTGTGGACGGCGGCGTAAAAAGCTATGTCATCGACGACCGCGAGCTGACGCGCTTCGACCTGCCTGATCTGAAGGACGAGATCGAGGACGCGGAGAAGAAGGTCGATGAGCTTTTAGCGGAGCTGAACGGCCGCAAGCCGAGAAAGGCTTTCGGCATCGTCCCCCGCGATTGGTGACCTTTTTCGTGAGGCCACGAAAATGACCATTTTGCCGACCCCGGCAAAGTGGTTGTTGCATTTTCTGCAACAAGGGTATTCGCCCGAAAGGGCTTTACCACAGGCAGTCCGGCGGAGTTTGCTCCTTTCGCCGCCGGACGGCCTGCTTTTTATTCCGAAAACGGGAGGCGATAAGCATTGAGCAATAAGAAAGACCGCCGCCGCGCAGCCGCGCCGCAGGCGAAGGGGTACAGCGAAGCCGGGGCCAGCTTGACGCGGCGGGCGCTCAAGGGATTTGTTCCGGACAGCGGCGCTCCCAATGAGGACATCAACCGCAACAACGCCACCCTGCGGCAGAGGGCGCGAATGCTCTACATGGCCGCGCCGGTGGCTACGGCGGCGATCAATACCAACCGCACCAAGGTCATCGGGACGGGGCTGACGCTCAAAGCGTCCGTGGACCGTGAGGTGCTGGGCATCTCCCCAGAGGCGGCGAAGAAGTGGCAGCACGCGGCGGAGATGGAATTCCGGCTGTGGGCAGGGAAAAAGCAGAACTGCGACGCGCTGGGCCTGAACAACTTTGAGAGTTTGCAGCAGCTCGCCTTGAAGTCGTGGCTGCTCAGCGGCGACGTGTTCGCGCTGGTCAAGCGATACCCGGCAACACCACTAAACCCCTATACCCTGCGGCTACACATCGTGGAGGCGGACCGCGCCTGCACGCCAAGCGAATATGGCGGCGGTGTCACCATCGGCGGCTTCGTGGAGGGCAAGATCCCCGAGGGAAAGCCTGGCGCAGGCCACAAGGTCTACGACGGCGTGGAGGTGGACAGCAACGGCCGCGTGGTCGCCTATCACATCAGCAACACCTACCCGCACCAGATCACCAGCGAGCCGCAGAAGTGGCAGCGTGTTGAGGCCTACGGCGCCAAGACCGGCCTGCCGAACATTCTCCACATCATGGACAGTGAACGCCCGGACCAGTACCGCGGCGTTCCTTATCTGGCGCAGGTCATCGAGCCGCTGCTCCAGCTTCGTCGCTATACGGAGTCCGAGCTGATGGCGGCGCTGGTGCAGAGCTTCTTCACTGCATGGATCGAAACGGAGACTGACCCCTCCGATACACCCTTCAACGAGGTCGGCGCCGGAGATATTGCCGGCGTCCCCGCCGAGGTCAACGCGGACGGCGGACCGATGGCGAACAACATCTCCGATGATGACAACGAGTACGAGATGGGACCGGGTACGGTGACGCACCTCGCCCCCGGGGAAAAGGTCAACTTCGGCAATCCGAACATCCCCACCGCTGGCTTTGAGACCTTTGTCAAGACGCTGTGCAAGCTGGTCGGCGCAGCTTTAGAGCTGCCTTACGATGTGCTGATCAAGGAGTTCAACAGCTCCTATTCCGCAAGCCGAGGCGCGCTGCTGGAGGCGTGGGAAGCATTCAAAATGCGCCGGAAGTGGTTTGTGGACGACTTCTGCCAGCCGGTCTATGAGATGTTCCTGGCCGAAGCGGTCGCTCTGGGACGCATCAAGGCCCCCGGCTTCTTCACAGATCCCCTTGTGCGGGAGGCATGGTGCGGCGCGCGCTGGATCGGCCCCGTGCAGGGCAGCCTTGACCCCAAGAAGGAGGCGGAAGCCGCCCTCATGCTGATCGACAACGCCATCAAGACCCACGAGCAGGTCAGCCGCGAAATGAGCGGCGGCGACTGGGAGGAGAACGTGGAGCAGCTGCAGCGTGAAAACGAGCTGCTGACACAGGCAGGAGGCAACAAGGTCACCGTTGTATCGGCATCGCCGAAAGAAGGTGACGGCGATGAAGACTAACTTCGAGCATCTGCAGAGCCTGAATGTGCGGAGCATGGCGCTCGCCATCTGGAACTATGCAAGCGACTACTGCGCCTATTGCCCGAAGAACATGGAGCGCCGCTGCAACGAGAACTGCCGCGCGGGAATCCGCGAGTGGCTGAACAGTCCCTACATTCCGTCAAGCGATATCTGGAAAGAAAAGAGGTAATGCGCATGAGTATTCCGGCAAAGAGAGCTGGGCGAAAGTCTCCCGCCGTCAGCATCTCGAAAAAGGTCTATACGATGGCCACGGTGGACGGCAGTTATGCCGAGATCACCATGTACGGAGACATCTACGAGGAGCAGCCCACGAACTGGTGGGGCGAACCCGTTGAGGGGCAGTACATCCTGCTCTCCGAGTTTTTGGAGGACCTCAAGCAGATCTCCGGCTGCACGTCCATCACTATCCGCATGAACAGCTACGGCGGCGACGCCGGAGCGTCCAACATGATCCACAACCGCCTGCGGGAGCTGGCGCGGAACGGCACGAAGCTTACCTGCATCGTGGACGGCGTTGCCATGAGCGGCGGCAGTCTTATCATGTGCGCCTGCGATACGGTCAGGGTCAATCCCTCCAGCCTCATCATGATCCACAAATGCTGGACCTTCCTGTGGGGCGGCTACAACGCTGACGAGCTGCGGGAACAGGCCACCCAGCAGGAAGCGTGGGACAAGATGCAGATGGAGGTCTACACGCGCAAGACCGGGCTGTCAGCCACGGTGATCTCCCACATGATGGCGGACACGACCTATATGACAGGCCGCGAGGCCATCGACAAGGGCTTTGCGGACGAACTGATCGAGGACGCGGAGCCGACCAGCATCGCCGCCAGCGCGGACGGGCGCAGCCTGTTCGTGAACGGGCGGCAGATGCACCTTGCCCCCGGCATGTTTGCGCCGGACAACATTCCCACGGTCACACCCGAGGCCTCCGCCCCGGTTGAGACAGATAAAAACAAGCCGGAAGTCACCGGCGATGAAGGAGGAATTTCCATGACTAAGGAAGAGCTCCGGGCAAAGTACCCGGACGAGATCGCCCAGGTGGAGGCCGACGCCCGCGCTTCCGTCGATCACACTGAGGCGGTCAACACCGCGATCCAGGCCGAGCGTGCGCGTATGCAGGAGATCGACGAGATTTCCGGTCTGCTCGACGCGACGGACGTGCAGCAGGCCAAGTACGGCGACAAGCCCTGCTCTGCTGCCGACCTGCTGATGGCAGCGGCCAAGAACGCCGCCAAGCAGGGCAAGAAGTTTCTGACCGATCTGAAAGACGACAGCGAGGAATCCGGCGCCGAGGGCGTTCCCGCCGCTCCTGCCCCCGCAGTCGAAACGCCCGAGGGCGAAGACGGCGAGGAGAACGACACCCCCGAGGCGCGCATGACCAACGCCCGGAGCATGGTCGCTGACCTGCTGGGCAAGAAGAAGGAGGGCTAAGAACATGATCAATCTGAGTGAAAAGCTCGGCGAGATGACCTTTGACGGTCTGATCACCGACATCAAGCCCGCGCCCGAAGTGCGCGGCGGCGTTATCCGCAAGCTGTCCGCTGCGGCCACGCTCAAGCGCGGCACCATCCTCGCCAAGTCCTCTGGCACGGCCGGCGACGGCAAGCTGGTGGTGCTGGGTACTGCGGCTGTCAGCAACGAAACGCTGACCCCCGATTGCATTCTGTGTGATGACATCGAGGTCGGCACCGCTGCCGACGAGAAGGTAGCTGTCTACACCGCCGGCTGCTTCGACATCGGCAAGGTGACGGTCTCGGCCAGCTACACCATCACCGAGGGGGATAAGGACAACCTGCGTATGCGCGGCATCGTCTTCAAGGCTGCTGCCGCTGCCAACTAAGGAGGGAATCAACAATGGCTTCTGAACTGAATTTCTTTGACACCTATGTGCTGATGGCGATCACCGAGGAGATCGTTCCTCAGCAGACCTTTTTCAAGGACCGCTACTTCCCCACCGGGGAGGGCGACATCTTCGCCTGCGACAAGGTGCTGACTGAGTACCGCAAGGGCGACCGCAAGATGGCCGCGTTCGTCTCCGCCCGCGCCGGCGATATCCCCATGGATCGCCGCGGCTACGAGATCCACGAGTATCAGCCCGCGTTTATCGCTCCGTCCCGCCTGCTGACGCTGGACGAGCTGCGCAAGCGCGGCTTCGGTGAGGCCATCTACGCCAACAGCACCCCTGCCCAGCGCGCGGCCCGTCTGCAGCTGGGTGACCTGACCGACATGGACCGCCGCATCGTGCGCCGCGAGGAGTGGATGTGCGCGCAGACCATGATCAACAACGCCTGCACCATGCAGACCTACATCGACGACAAGACCGAGGGCGAGAAGCTGTATGTCAAGTTTTTCGATGACGCCAGCGATCACACCTATACCGTGGCCACCAAGTGGAACGCCACCGGCGGGGACTTCTTCGGCGACGTCAAGGCGATGTGCCGCAAGCTCTCTAAGCGCGGCCTGCGCGCGGTTGACCTGGTGCTCGGCTCTGACGCAGCCGACGCGATCCTCGACATGGAGAAGGTGCAGAAGCTGCTCGACCGCAACAGCGGCATCATCATCGGTACCATCGACCAGGAACTCAGCCGCTACGATGGCGTGGTCTATATGGGTACGCTGAACTTCGGCGGCTTCAAGCTGAACCTGATCTCCGTAGACGAAACCTACATCGACGGCAGCGGCGCGGAGCAGAAGTATTTCCCCGCCACCTCTGCGATGGTCACCGCCCCCGGCTGCGGCCATCTGATGTATGGCCAGATCACCCAGATCGACTACGGCTCCACCGAGTTCGCGTCCCATGCGGCGATCCGCGTTCCTAAGTTCTCTCTGAACCAGGAGGCGGACATCCGCAAGCTGCGTCTGGGCGCGCGTCCGCTGGCTGCTCCCCACAACTACTGCCCGTACATCTACGCGGCGGAAGTTGTGTCCTGACCCGGCACGGAAAGGAGACTGCTATGACGAAAATTGAGATCATCTGCGGCACATACGGCTACAGGCCGGATGGCTCGAAGCACCCCATTCCCATCGACCGCGGCGGTATCTGTGAGGTCTCCGAAGAGGAGGCGCAGCGCCTTTTTGCCCTGTGTGTCGCCCGCCCCGCCGAGGAAACGCCCGCTCCCGCCGTTGCAACGCCCCCTGCGGGCGAGGACGGCGGCGGGGCTGGCGCTGACCCATCTAACAGCGACGAGGGCGCAGAGGACGCGGAAAGCGCCCATCTTGACCCCGAGCAGCTCAAAACGCTGACCAACGCCAAACTCACGGAGCTGGCCAAGGAGATGGGCATCGACACCGCTAAGCTCAAGACCAAGGCGCAGCTGATCGCCGCCATTACGGATGTTCCGCTGGAGGACGCGATCGCCGAGGACGACGACGGCGTGGACGACGGCGAAGCGCCCCCTGTGCTGACGCCGGAGGCGCCTGTGGTATGAGCGGCTTCAAGGATATGGTCGCCCGCGACAACTTCGGCGTGTTCCTCAACTGCGACGAGTTCGCGGAAAAGCGCACCGTCAAGTACGACGGGGCGACCTACGAGGATATTCCCATCGTCCTCTCCGGCCTGAAGGAGAAGGACCGCCGCCAGCTGATGAGCGACCATGCCCAGGGGCTTTACATCGTTTCCTCCGTTCTCCACTGCGCCCTGTCCGATCTCGGCGGGGTGCAGCCGGAGCGGGGGCAGCGTATCAGGATCAACGACCAGGAGGGCGGCGGAGGCTTCTTCCGGGAGTTCTATGTCGCGTCCTCGGTCTGTGAGATGGGTATGCTACGCGTGGAATTGGAGGCGGTGGACGAATGAGCTTTATCCGCGTCAACGAGGTCGGCGGCGACAGCCTGGAGCGCGTGAACAAGCTGCTGCACAATATCCCCGGCGGCGTTTACAAAGCGGCGTTCTCCGCGTTGAGGCGCGCCGGAGATACAGCCAAGACCCGCGCCGGACAGTTCGCAGCCGCCGAGTACACCATCAACAAGGGTGAATTCATGCGGAGAGTTCACTCCAAGACCCACATCACAGGCGGTGCGGGAGGTGTGATGGGTATGAGCATCAGCTTCTCCGGCACCGTGCTCCCGCTGCTGACCTTCAACACCACATACAGCCGGGACGGCACCGTACAGACACAGGTAAAGCGCAACGGCGGAGCTGCGACGCTTCAACACGCATTCGTGGCCCGCATTTTCGGCCCGACTGCCGTTTTCGAGCGTGTCGGCTCGCCGCGCTTTCCTGTGGAGCAGAAGTTTGGTCCGTCTACCGGACACATGATGCGGAACGAAGAAGTCATCGAGAAGATGGACGAAACGATCCGCGACACCTACGAAAAGCGCGTTGAGCATGAAATCCTGCGCGTGCTGAACGGATGGGGAGGCTGATTTATGACAAGGATCATTCTGCTGGAACGCCTGCGGGCCTTTACCGAGGAGGTCACCGCCGACCTGATCATGCCGACCCGTTTGCAGAAGGGCGACACGGAGCAGAGCTTCCGCCCTGCAAAGGTCTACCTGACGCGCCTGCCGGACGGCACTTCTGCCACCAAGAAGGCTCCCTATGTGCTGCACCAGGTCATTACCGGCATGGATCAACAGCCGCAAGGACAGCGCGTGACCTCCAGCGCCAAGGTCCGGTCTATCTGCTGTGTCTATAACGATGACGAGCAGGAGGGCGGGCTGATGCTGCTGAATCTCATGGAACGGCTGCGCATTGCGATGCTCAGGCAGGTCGTGATCGGAGGGCAGTTTACCCTTGACCTGGAGGCGGGGCTTGAAACGATAGTCTATCCCGATGACACCGCCCCCTATTTCGTGGGGGAAATGATCTCCACATGGATGCTTCCCCCTGTGGAAAGAGAGGTTAACCTATGAGCGAAAAAATCATCGACACGGCGGATCAGACCGCCGCACCAAAGACGGCAAAGAAAAAGCCTGCCGCGCCGAAGAAGGTCGCCGACACCGGCGGCTTCTGCGTCTATCTCGGTCCGACCATGATGGGCGTGATCCAGCGCGGCACCATCTATCGCGGCGGACGGAAGGAAGTCCTTGACTCCCTTGCCCCGGTGATCGAGCAGCACCCGCTGATCGCGTCGCTGGTGGTGAGCGACGAAACGCTCCCCGCCGACCGCATCAAAGTCAAAACGCCTGGGAACCTGCTGTATGTGAATTATCACAAGCTGGCCAAGGGCATGAAGTAAGGAGGAAATTTCAATGAACCACGGCGTATATGTCTCTCAGCAGGCTACCAGCGTCAGCACCCCTGTCGTGGCGGAGTCCGGCGTCCCCTTCGTGGTCGGTCTGGCTCCTGTTCAGACGGCGGATAAGCCTGCTGCCCCCGGCACCCCTGTTCTCTGCACCAGCTGGTCTGAGGCGGTGGAGAAGCTGGGCTACTCCGACGACTGGGCAACCTACACGCTCTGCGAATTCATGTATTCGCACTTCAAGCTGTTCGCCTGCCAGCCTGTCATTTTCTGCAATGTTCTGGATATCGCCACCGCAAAGGAGGCGTCTGCCGCGGCTGATGTTGCGGTGACGGAGCACAAGGTGAAGCTTCCCATCGCGGCCATCAACGATTCCGCGCTGGTCATCAAGCCTGCCGGCGGTACCGGCTCTGCCTATGTGTCCGGCACCGACTATAACGCCTATTACAGCGGCGAGCATCTGGTAGTGGAGCTGCTGTCTACCGGCAGCGCCTATGATGCCGAGCAGGTAAACATCGCCTACAACAAGGTCAAGGCATCCACCGTCACCGCATCTGACATCGCCTCCGCGATGGAGAATGTGGAGCTGTGCCTGACCCTGCTGGGCATCGTCCCCGATCTGCTGTGCGCCCCCGGCTATTCGCAGCAGTCTACCGTGGCCGCTGCAATGACCGCCAAGGCAGGCAACATCAACGGCCTGTTCCGCGCCAAGGCGCTGATCGACATCGACTGCGGTGCTTCCGGCGCGCGTGCCTATTCCGATGTTCTCACCAAGAAGAACGCCGCCAACATCGCCGACGAGGACGAGATCGCCTTCTGGCCGATGGCGAAGCTGGGCGATTATAAGTTCCACCTGTCTACCCAGATGGCGGGGCTGATGGCGCAGATCGACACCGGCAACGGCGGCTGCCCCTATGAGTCTCCCTCCAATAAGGGGCTGCAGTGCGACGGCCTCTGCCTGGAGGACGGCACCGAGGTCAACCTGACGCTTGCGCAGGCCAACTACCTCAACGGCATCGGCGTGGATACTGCGCTGAACTTCATGAGCGGCTGGGTGGCGTGGGGCAACTACACCGCCTGCTATCCCTCCAACACCGATGTCAAGGATTACTTTATCCCGGTCAGCCGTATGTTCGGCTGGGTCGGCAACTCCCTCGTCAAGACCTTCTGGAGCAAGCTGGACAAGCCTATGACCCGCCGCCTGATCGACACCGTTCTCGATTCCGCCAACATCTGGCTCAACGGTCTGGTGGGTATGGGCTACCTTCTGGGCGCTCGCGTGGAGATGCTGGAGAACGAAAACCCGCTGACCAACCTCATGGCCGGCATCATCAAGCTCCATGTCTACATGACGCCGCCCTCTCCCGCTCAGGAGATCGACTTCGTGCTGGAGTATGACGCCAGCTATGTCACCAGCGCCCTGCAGGGCTAAAAGGAGGTTTGAATCATGGATCAGAGCATTATCAACTTCAAGGTCTACGAGGACTCTGTTGAATATGTCGGTATGGCACAGGCGACCCTGCCTGACCTGACCGCGCTGACGCAGTCCATCTCTGGCGCCGGCATCGCAGGCAATGTGGAGTCGGTCATTCTCGGCCACTTCGACGCGATGACGCTGGGCCTTAACTTCCGCACCGTCACCGATCAGAGCGTGAAGCTCTCCGAGCCTCGCCGTCACACCATCGACCTGCGCGTTGCGCAGCAGGACGAAGATGTCGTGGCAGGCAAGGTGGTCGTCCGCGCCGTCAAGCACATTCTTGTGGTCATTCCCAAGAGCGACAAGGGCGGCTCCGTCGCCCCCGCCGCGCCCTCCAACGGCTCCGGCGAGTACGCCGTCCGCTACTGGGCGACCTACATTGACGGCAAGAAGGTGCGTGAGGTCGACCAGCTCAACTTCATCTGCTATGTCAACGGCACCGACTACCTGGCCGACGTCCGCAAGGCGCTCGGCATGTAAGAGACCTGACAAAAGCCCGGGGCGGAACATCCGCTCCGGGCATCTTTTTGAGATTTGAAAGGAGTTATCACCATGGCTGATATCAACAAGACCGTTGTTCCCGCCGACGCTTTCTCCACCGTCGATCACGACGAGTACGCCGCCGCCGAGGCGCAGGCCAAGGAGAGCGTAGGCAACTACACCCTCAGGCTGAAAAGACCCTTCACCTACGAGGGGCAGACCTTTGACGAGCTGAACTTCGACTTTGAGGGGTTGACCGGCGATGACGCCCTTGCCATTGAGGACGAGCTTCAGGCCATCGGCAAGCCCACCATCTCGCCTACCTTCTCCGGCCAGTTCCTGGTGCGCATGGCGGCGCGAGCCTGCACCAACACCATCATTGACGCCAGCGGCAAGCCCCGCCGTATCGGCGACGACGCCCTGCGCGCCCTGCCTATCTTCGAGTTCAACCGCGTCAGAGGCAAGGCCCGCTCTTTTTTGCTGGCATCGGAGCTGTAACCGGCGACGGCGGCGTCTGGCTCCGCAGGCAATGTCTTACGATGGCGAAAAACAATCAGACCCCCGTTTCCTACTGGCTGTCGTTGCCCCTGCCGTCCCTGTGCAAGTGGATCAAAGTCAGCAACCAGCTTGTGAAGGAGGCGCGGGAGCGACGCAAGAATAAATAAATCTGAAAGGAGGGCCGTCTATGGCAGGCCGCAAAGAGTATGAGATGCTATTCCAGCTGAACGCGCAGCTTGGAGGCAGTTACAGCAAGACCTTTAAGGCCGCTCAGCAGGAAATTGTGTCCATGCAGAAGGAAATCCAGGCCCTCTCCAAGACACAGGCGGATATTTCCGCATTCCAAAAGCAGCAGGCAGCCGTGGAAGCGACACGGAAGCGGCTGGAAATGCTGCGGCAGCAATATGACAATATCCAGCGGGAGATGGAGGAGACCGGCAACGAGTCCGCCGACATGAAGAACAAGCTGCTGGCAAAGCAGCTTCAGATCGACAAGACCTCCGCCTCGCTGGAGAAGCAGACGGCAAAGCTGAACGAGCTGAGCGGGGCTTTGGAAGAGGCGGGCGTCAATACCGACGACCTCTCCCACAGCTCCGAGCAGCTTGTCGGCAAGATCGACACGCTGAAAAAGAAGCAGGGCGAGGCCGCCGATAAAGCTATGACCTTCGGCGACAAGGCGGGGCAGGCCTTTAATCAGGTACACGAGGCCATCGTGGCCGCAGGTATCGCCGTCGCCCTGAAAGAGATCTACGAATACTTCGCCAGCTGCGCGCAGGCGTCGATGGACTTCGAGAGCGCCATTACCGGCGTCGCCAAGACCACAGACCTCACAGACGAGGAACTGGCGGCAATGTCGGATTCCATCAAGGCGCTGTCCACGGAGATCCCCGCCACCACAGAGGAGATCGCGGCAGTAGCCGAAGCCGCGGGACAGCTCGGCATCCAAAAGGACGCCCTGCTGGACTTCACCGAGATCATGACCATGCTCGGCACTGCCACCAACATGACAGCTGACGAGGCAGCAACCTCCCTTGCGCGCTTCGCCAACATTACCGGCATGGCAACGGACAATTACGGACGGCTCGGCTCTGTCATCGTTGACCTTGGCAACAACTTCGCCACGACGGAATCCGAGATCGTGGCGATGGGTACGCGCCTGGCGTCGGCGGGTAAGCTGGCCGGACTGACCGAGCCGGAGATCATGGCTCTGGCGGCGGCGATGTCCTCTGTCGGCATCGAAGCCGAGGCGGGCGGTACCGCCATGACCCAGACGCTCAACGCCATTGAAAAGGCCGTTGCAAAGGGTGGGGACGACCTCGCGGAGTTCGCCCGTATCGCGGGTATGTCCTCCGAAGAATTTTCTTCTGCGTGGAAGAACGACGCCATGAGCGCCCTGACTTCCTTCATCGGCGGGCTCGGCAAGCTGGACGAGCAGGGCGAGAGCACCGTCCTCGTACTGGAAGACCTGGGTCTGACCGGCATCCGGCAGAGCAATATGCTCAAAGCCCTGGGTCTTGCCGCAGACCAGATGACCGGCGCGGTGAACACTGCAAATACCGCCTGGCAGCAGAATACCGCCCTCACCAACGAGGCCAACAAGCGCTACGCCACCGCGCAGAGCCGGTTGACCATGATGCAGAACGCCTACAACAACCTCAAGGTAGCCATCGGCGACGCCTATACTCCCGCGCTCAGCGAGGCTTACGGTGTCGGCACGAAGGTCCTCAACAGCATTACGGCGTTCATTCAGAAGAACCCGGCGTTGGTCAATGCCATCACCGCCTTTGCAGGCGTGATCGGCGCGGTCGTCGCCGCGCTGGCTGCCTATGCGGTCGCTGCAAAGATAGCCGCAGCCGCCAGTGCAATTCTCACTGCGGCGATCCCCGGCGTCAATGTCATCATGGGCGTTACCGCTGCCGTGGCCGCAATCACGGCTGGCATCGTTGCTCTGGCCACCGCTGCGGCGAATGACGCCGTACCCAGTGTGAAGGAGCTGACCGAAGCCGCCCGAGGAATGCGGGAGGCGATGGACGAGGCCAAGGCCACCTATGACGATACTGTTACCTCCACCATGGCCGCTGCAGGCGTCGCAGACACCTACATCGGCAAGCTGGAGGAGCTGGAGGCGGCGGGGCTCAATACCGACGAGCAGCACAGGCAGTACCACAACACCCTGGCTCTGCTCTGCCAGGTGGTGCCGGAGCTGGCCGATTATATTGACCTCGAAACCGACACCATCAACGGCGGCACCGAAGCGCTCCGCGCCAACACCGAGGCGTGGAAGCAGAATGCCATGCAGCAGGCCTATCAGGATCAGCTCACCGAGCTGTACTCCCAGTATTCCGCCGTGCTGATCGAGGCAGAAGAAAACAGCATCGGACTCACCAAGGCGCAGTACAGTCTGGAGGCCGCCCAGCAGAAGCTGTCTGATACCTACGCGCAGATGGATGCGCTATGGGCAGACGCGCAGAAGCAGGCGGATGCCTATTACGACCAGTACGGCTATTACACCGATGCGACCGCTTTTCTCTCGCAGGAATACTACGACCTGCAAAACTCCATCTACGACACCAACAACGAGATATGGGCGGCTGAGAAGTCCATCAAAAATTACAACAAGGCGATGGAAGAGGACGCAGACGCCGTTTCCGAGGCTGAGGCGGAGATCGCCCTCGCGGAAGAGGCGGTCAAGAATCTGACCGCCTCCATGAACGAAGGCACTGGCGCGTCCGAGGAGGCTGCTGCACAGGTCAGCGAGTTCCAGGCTGCCATCTCCGGCGTGCAGGAAAAGATCAACGCCCTTGTGGAGTCCTACAACGAGGCGTACAGCGCGGCATACGAAAGCATATCCGGACAGTATCAGCTTTGGGACGAGGCCGCAAAGGTCGTTGCAACCAGCGCGGGCAGCATCAATTCTGCACTGGAGAGCCAGATCACCTACTGGCAGGACTACAACGCCAACCTGCAATCCCTGACTGACCGCAGCGCCGACATCGAGGGGCTGAGCGACATGATAGCCTCCTTTGCTGACGGCAGCTCCGACAGCGTGAACGCGATCGCCGGCATGGCAGGCGCCACCGACGAGCAGCTGGCCACGATGGTAGCCAACTGGAAGACTCTGCAGCAGGAGCAGCAGAACGCGGCGGGGAGCGTAGCCGACCTCAAGACCGACTTCACGGCCACCATGGACGAGCTGCAGACGGCGCTTGCTGAGGACATTGAAGCGATGGACCTTGGCGACGAGGCCAAGGCAAGCGCGCAGGCCACCATTCAGGGATTTATCGACGGAGCTGTCGGTATGCTGCCCCAGGTGACCGCTGCCTACAACCGCGTCGCCGCCGCAGCCAGAGCCGCACTGTCCGCGTCCGGTACTGGAACGGCCGGCAGCATTCCCGGCTACGCAGTTGGTACGCAGTCCGCCGCACCCGGCTTTGCCCTCGTCGGCGAAAACGGCCCGGAGCTGGTCTACTTCAACGGCGGCGAGCAGGTCATGACCGCCGAGGAGACCGCCGCTATGCGCGAGAGCATGGAGATCCAGGCCATCACCTTCGCCCCGCAGCTGCTGGAGGCACTGCACGCCATCCATGGCGACGGCGCGCTTTCGGCAGAGCCGGGCGCAGGCTCCGGCACCGGATCGGTGGAGCTGCAGATCGTGTTTCAGATCAACGGCAGCGCATCGCCCGAGACGGTGGAAGCTCTGCGTGAGTACGGAGACGAGTTCGCCGAGCGCGTCCTTGAAGTCATGGAGGAGGCCGGCATCGACACCGCAAGGAGGGCCTACAAATGAGTAAGACCTACACCACCATTCAGGGCGATATGTGGGACAGCATCGCCTTCTCCCAGCTGGGGAGCGAAGCGTACACCGACCGGCTGATGAATCTCAATCCGCAGTATCTCGGGTACTACACCTTTCCGGCCGGGATCGTGCTGAAGCTGCCCGACCCTGCTGAGGATGTCGGCGATGCCCTGCCCCCGTGGAAGCAGGTGGTCGGATGAGCAGCCCGAATCAGGCGCGCCGCGTCACGGCGCAGATATTTTTCCAGGGCGCGGACATCACCGGCAGTATGCGCCCCTATTTCCTGTCGGCCACCTACACCGACAAGGAGGCGGACGGCACCGACGATCTGCAGCTGAAGCTTCAGGACCGCGATGATATATGGCTCAAAAAGTGGCTGGCCGATGCCATCGACGCAGCAGCCTCCGCAGGGAGCCTGTCCGCGTCCTCCAAGGCCAAGACCGAGGGGGCAGCAAAGTCCTACAAGGTCACCGCCAAAAGCGGCTTGAATGTCCGCTCCGGCCCCAGCACCAGCTACGGCAAATACGGTGCGCTGGTCTGCGGCGCGGAGCTGCAGGTCGAGGGCATCGAAAACGGCTGGGCGAAGGTCAGCTATAACGGCAAAACCGCCTATGTCAGCGCATCGTACATCAAGGAATCCGGCGGCGGGGGCGGCGATGCTTCTGCCGCCGCTCCTGCCTCTGCTTCCGGCGCCGGCTTCAAGATCAGCGCCGTGTTCGTCCGGGAGAACTGGACGGGCGGCGGCAGGGATAAGGTGCTGGACTGCGGACAGTTTGAGCTGGACAGCGTTGATGCCTCCGGCCCGCCGAACACCATCACCATCAAGGCGACGGCTCTCCCGTACAGCGCACAGATCCGCCAGACGGAGAAATCCAAGGCATGGGAGGCCTACACGCTTTCCGGCATCGCAAACGAGATGGCCGCTGCCAACGGAATGACCTGTATGTTCCTCGCCAACAGCGACCCGTCCTATGGCCGCGTGGAGCAGTACAAGCAGAGCGACATCGCCTTTCTCTCCAAGCTGTGCCACGAGGCGGGCATCTCTTTGAAAGCCACCAATAACCTGATCGTACTTTTTGACCAGGAGGATTACGAGAAGAAATCCCCCGTGCTGACCATCGCCCGCGGCAGCGGCAGCTATACCAAGCACAAGCTGAACGCGGGAACGGCCGGAACGCAGTACGCTTCCTGCCGCGTCAGCTACACGGACCCCGGCACAGGAAAGTGTATCGAGGCCACCGTCAAGGTCGAGGACTACAACGACAAGGCCAAGAACAACCAGCAGCTGGAGATCACCGCGAAGGTGGCAAGCGTGGCCGAGGCCAAGACCAAGGCTGAAAAATATCTCCGGCTGCACAACAAGTACGCAAAGACTGCGACCTTTACGCTGCCCGGCAATCCGGATATCGTGGCCGGCGTCACAGTCAAGCTCACCGGCTGGGGTGCGTGGGACGGGAAATACATTGTGGAGCAGGCGGCGCACTCGGTCGGCTCGTCCGGCTATACCACGCAGGTCAAGCTGCGCAAGACATTGGAGGGATATTGATGGACGAACTGCAGAATATCCTTTCGAGGCTCGTTCAGACCGGCACGGTAACGGCTGTCGACAGCGCAAAGCGCAGAGCTCGTGTCAAGTTCAAGGACACAGGCATCATTTCGGACTGGCTCTATGTGCTCCAGCACTACGGAGCGAATTTCTACATAAAGCCGGACGCAAAGCACACGCATGAGATCACGGACACCTTCACCGGCGGCGGCACAGCCAGCGAATTCCCCGACCACGACCACCTGCCCGGCTCGCATCTGACCTACTGGATGCCGAAGGTGAATGACCGCGTCCTCTGCCTATACCTTCCGGTATTCAACGGGGACGGTTTTGTGTTAGGAGGTTTTTGAGCATGGGAATGGTCGGCTGTCTGGGCGACATCGTTTTTACGGTGTCTGACCGCACGATCGAAACGATCAATAATGTCACCTGGTCTGGGTCTGCCCGGTACGCGACCCATCAGCGGCACGGCACACACGCCCTTACGGAGTTCACCGGCCTTGACCCCGACAAGATGACCTTCGACATCGTTCTCTCCGCTTACCTCGGCGTTGATCCTATCGCCGAGGTCGTGAAACTGTGGAACTATGAGCGCGGCGGCATCGCCGTCCCGCTGGTGATCGGCAACAAGGGCTACGGGAAATATCGCTGGTCTGTGCTTGATCACAAGATGAAGATGAAGACCTATGACGGACGCGGCAACGTCACCAGCGCCACCGTGTCCGTCAGCCTGCAAGAGTATCTGAGGGGGTAAAGCTGCCATGAGCTACAAGGTGACCGCATCTGACATCGGCGCGGTGCAGCTCAACGAGACTGACACCGTCCGCTCTGTCTTGCAGAATATCGCCATTATCCTTTCCACGCGGCAGGGGACCTGTCCGTTATATCGCGGCTTCGGCCTTCCTCAGAAGTTCGTGGATAAGCCTCTGCCGGTAGCTATGCCTATGATGTATTCCGAGGTCAAAGAGGCTGTGGAAGAATATGAGCCTCGCGCCGAGGTGGTGAATGTGACCTTTGCGGCCGACAGAAACGCCCCGGGCAGGCTGATCCCTACCGTGGAGGTGAACATCATCAATGAGTGAGAGAAATACGGGATATCAGTTCGTTTCTACCGACACCGAAGCGGTGGAATCGCTGCTGATCTCCATTTACGAAAAAATCACCGGCGTCAGCGTGAAGCCCGCCAGCCCCGAAAAGCTGTTTATCCAATTCGTGGCCGCCGTGGTGATCCAGGAGCGCGGGCTGAACAATTACACAGGCAATCAGAATATCCCAAGCCGCGCGGAAGGGGAAAACCTGGACGCGCTGGCCGAGCTGTTCTATGTCACGCAGCGCCCGGCGGCGCAGGCTGCGGTCTGCACCGAGCGCTTCCATATCTCCGAGGCACAGACCACGGCGATCCTCATTCCTTCCGGTACGCGCGTCACCGACGCCAGCGGTACGCTGACATGGGAGACGGTCGCGGATGCCTATGTGTCCATCGGCGAGACTTATGCCGATGTGCAGATCCGCTGCCAGACTGTTGGTGCGGTCGGCAACGGCTACGCAGTGGGACAGATCAACACCTTCGTTGACCTGTTCGACTACTGTGAGCGCTGCGAAAACCTCACCGCCAGCGATGACGGCGCAGACCAGGCCACTGACGACGAGTTCTATGAGCTGATGCGCGCCAGTCAGGACGCTTACAGCTGCGCCGGGGCCAAGGGCGGGTATATCTACTTTGCCAAGCAGGTCAGCACCAAGATCGCCGACGTGGTGGCGAACAGCCCCAGCGACGGAGCTGTGGACCTCTATGTCCTCATGGACGATGGCACCATCGCTACCACGGAGATCAAGAATGCCGTCCTTTCCGCCTGCAACGATGACACGGTGCGGCCGCTGACGGACAAGGTCTCTGTCAAGGACCCGCAGAAGGTGAGCTACAATATCACCTTCACCTACTATGTGCCGAAGGACAGTTCCCTCAGCTCCACAGAGATCAAGGCTGCGGTCGACAAGGCCGTGGCTGAGTTCGTCGCGTGGCAGTGCGGGAAGCTGGGGCGCGACATCAACCCCTCCGTGCTGATCGGAAAGCTCATGCAGACCGGCATCAAGCGCGTGGCGCTGACCAGCCCGGTCTTTACCACGCTGCGGGATGGCTCCGACGACACGACGCCGCAGGTTGCGTCGGTCGGGACCATCACGGCCACGAATGGGGGCTATGAGGATGAATAAGGCGCACGGCATCACGAAGGAAAACCTGCTGGCCTCCTTGCCGGCAGTCCTTGCCAATGACGACAATATGGCAGCACTTGCCTCTGCCGTTGCCGAGGTGCTGGCTGCCCGCGTAGGCGAGATCGAGCGCGTGTCGATCTACTCACAGATCGACCGGCTCCCGAACGAGCTGCTGGACATTCTGGCGAACGACTTCAAGGTTGACTGGTGGGACGCCAACTACACCCTGGAGGAAAAGCGACGGACGCTGAAAGACTCATGGAATGTTCACCGCAGGCTCGGCACCAAGGCGGCGGTCGTGCTGGCAATCTCCGCCATCTACCCCGATACGCAGGTCAGCGAATGGTGGGAATACGGCGGCAAGCCGTACCACTTCAAGCTGCTGATCGACGCCACCTATGAGGATGTCGACCCCGTCAGACATCAGCGCGTGATCGACCGCGTTGACTTTTACAAGAATCTGCGCTCGGTGCTGGACGAGGTAGAATACTACGACGCCGGAGGACTGGCAACAGAGTATTTCGGCGCGGCCTGTATCGGCTGCGAGCTGGTCGACAGCGCGGCCGCCATTCGATACTGACACGGAGGTGTTTTACTATGGCAACATGGAACGGCGTCATCACCAACGCCGGCAACAGCCTGCTCAATGAGTGGGTGAATGAAAAGACCCTGAACTTCGACAGCGCAGCTGCGGGGCAGGGCACCGTCGCGGCGGCGGCAATGATGGCACAGACCGCCCTCGTCAATGAAAAGCAGACCGCGAGCCTGCTGGGCGGCGAGAGGGTATCTTCCGGCATTCGCCTGAAGCTCCGCATCGCTGCGCCGAATACGGCCTATACGCTGAATCAGTTCCGCGTATCTGCCAGCGTGGACGGAGGAGCGTCCGCCATGATCGCCTTGTTCCAGCTGGAGCAGGGCGTTCCCATTCCCAGCAAGACAGAATCGCCGGATTTCGTCTACACCTTTTACGCGCTGATCTCCTGCTCGAATACCGGCACATGGACGGTGACGGTCGACACCAGCGCCTGCGTCACACAGGGCGATATGTCCGCCGCCATCGCTGAGGCGGTAAAGACCAAGCAGGACAAGATCATGGTCAAGGGTCTGCTGCTGGGCGACGGGAACGGGAACATCTCTGCGGCAGTCGCCGGAAAGGACTACGGTTATCCGCTTGCAACAGGCTCAGGAGCGCCGACAGACACGACCGAGGGTACCGCAGGGCAGCACTACTATGACAGCGCTACGGGCAAGGAATACGTCTGCAGCGGCAAGGACAGCAGCGGCAAGTATCGGTGGAAGCTGTCCGGCGCCAGCGACGCGGCCGATCTGACCTATAACGGTGAATCGCTCGACACCTTCCTTGATGGCGTTTCCGTCGACCTCGACACGCTCTCCAAGGGGCTGGACGGAAGTAAGCCGCTCACCGGCAAGACCGATCCGACCTCCAGCACGAAAGGCTCGGTCGGCCAGTCGTATCTGAACACAGACACCATGCAGACCTTCTACTGCACGGCAGCCAACGATCAGACCGGCGTATATACATGGGAAAAGCCCAAGGGCGGCGGCGTGGCTCCACAGCTGGAGGTCTCTGTTGCCACCGGATCGGCTATCACCTGTACGAACGGCGAGACTACGCTGACTGGCACCAGCGTCGGCGGTAAATGCGTTTTTGATCTCCCTGGCTACGGTACATGGTCGCTGTATGCCACGCTGAACGGGCAGACCACCGCCACCGAGACTGTGGTCGTGGATCAGGTCAAGCAGTACGCGGTGACGCTGAGTTACTTCGCGGCTACGCTGACCGTAACGGCGGAATCCGGCGCAGTCGTGACCGCCACGCTTGGCACGAAGCAGTATACCGGCACCTGCGGCAGCAACGGCAAGTGTGCGCTGACCGTCAACTATGCCGGCACCTATTCCGTGACGGCCACCAAGAGCGGGGTATCCTCGTCCACGGCGTCCGCGTCGGTGTCGACCTCTGGCGGCAGTTACACCGCAACGGTGAAGTTCTGCACCCTCACCGTCACCATCGACAGCGGCTCTACGGTCAAGGCGGTCAACGGTTCCACCACGCTCACGGCCACCAGCAACGGAACGGCAAAGTTCTACCTGCCGAACACCGGCACGTGGAGCGTCACCGCCACCAAGAACGGCGAGACGGCCACCGGCAGCGTAGCTTGCAGCTCCTACACCGGCTATACGCTGGAGCTGTCCTATGTCAAGGTCTTCGGTGTCTGCTGGAATTACAGTGCGCAGTCGACGGCTCTGACGCGGCTGAAGAAGGCCACCGATCCGAACGGACTGGTCAATGTCGACATCACCACGAATCCCGCGCCTGCGGTCGGTACCGGCGCCGGCAGCTCTCCCTTCGACAACTATCTCCCGTGGAGCGGCATGGACGAGTACAACATCATCAACAATGCCGTAAGCTACAAGAAGGGGCAGAGCGGCTTCTCCCGAAGCAGCTACGATACCGTCGTCTTTATCCCCGAGTATTACTTCCGTATTATCGACGATGCCGCCAACAAGAAACGGTACTTCTACATCGCGGATAAGGCCAAGAGTGGATTCACCAAGCACCCCGGCTCCGGCAAGTATGTCGGCCGCTACAACACGATCTCCGGCCATTACTCCAAGACCGGCGCTGCGCCGCTGGTCAACCTGACCCGCGCATCGGCTCGTTCCGGTGCCAGAGGAAAGGGTAGTAAGTGGAGCGAGTATGACTTCGCGTCTTGGTGCGCGGTCTGGCTGCTCTATTTGGTGGAGTTTTCCGACTGGGACAGCCAGGGCAAAATCGGGCGCGGCTATGTCGACGGCAACAGCTCCGCGATCAACTCCGGCGGTACGGACAGTATGACCTACCACACCGGACGCGCAGCTGGGACGGATGGAAAAACCGCCGTGCAGTACCGGCACATCGAGAATCCGTACGGCAATATTTTCGAGTTTATCGACGGCATCAACTTCTCCGACGGAACGGTATATGTCTGCCTGAACCCTGCGAGCTATGCAGATGACACCGCGACCAACTATACGAACATCGGCTCCAAGATACAGAATGATGGGTACATCACGGCCATCGGCGTATCGTCGGCCATGCCCTGGGCGTTCTATCCTACGGCGGTCGGCGGCAGCGAGACGACCTACATTCCGGACTACGCCTACTACGACTCTGGCTGGCGTGTCCTCCTTGTCGGTGGCAGCTGGGGCAACGGCGGCAATGCCGGCCTTTTCTACTTCGGCGCGAACTACACCTCGTCGTACTCGTACTCGATCGTCGGCCCGCGACTCCTTTTCCACCCCTAATGGGGAACCGGGGGCCGCAGCCCCCGGAGCTTTCCCGCCTGCACCAGCTGGCGGCATGAGCACAAGCCCAAAAGCTGAATGGGGTACGGGGCGAAGCCCCGTCGACACGATTTTTGAAAATAACGTATTCTGTTATTTTCTCCCGTTTTTCCGTATGCGCGACAGGCCGGAGGTATAATTACCTCCGGGACTGTCTGCGCCATGCGCCGAGGGCTTGTTTTCTACGCCAACTACAACTCTGGCTGGCGTGTCCTCCATGTCGGTGGCAACTGGAACAACGGCGGCAATGCCGGCCTTTTCTACTTCAACGCGAACAACACCTCGTCGAACTCGAACTCGAACGTCGGCGCGCGACTACTTGTTTTTTCTTTTGACTGGCGCAGGCTTTCCCTCACCGCTTGGTGAAAATATTGCCGCATAGGACGGGGTTTAGTAGGCTTCGGCTCGAATAACCTCGCAGGCAAACAAGGACGGAGGGAAAATCCTATGCCGAAACGAGTCGGCTATCTCTACGACAAGATGGTTGACCGGGACTTCATTCGCGCTGTCATTCAGGAGGCGGCAAAGGGGCGCCGGAGTCGTAAAGACATCGCCCCTGTGTTGGCGGACCTGGACGGGTATGTCGAAAAGACCTATGAGCTGGTCGCAACCGAGAGCTTTGTACCGTCCGAGCCGAAGATCCGCGAGATCTATGATGAGAGCAGCGAGAAACACCGTAAGATCAAGATGGTCCCGTTCTGGCCGGACGGCGTGATCCAATGGATGCTGGTGACGGCCATGAAGCCAGTGCTTATGCGCGGGATGCACCCGTGGTCCTGCGCGTCGATCCCCGGACGTGGTGGAAAGCGAATCCACAAGATGATCCGCGGCGCGCTCCGCAACGACCCAAAGGGGACGAAGTACGCCGCGGAGCTGGATGTCGCACAGTATTACCCCAGCATCTCCGGTAAGCGGCTGATCTGGGCGCTGGCGCGGAAGATCAAGGACAAGCGCTTTCTGCGGACGGTCTATTCCGTCATCGAATCCTGCGGCGGCGGGCTGGCTATCGGGTATTACATCTGCCAATGGCTGGCGAACTTCTACCTGGAGTCTCTGGACCAGTACATCATGACGCTGCCGGGCGTGAAGTATATGACCCGCTACATGGACAACATCACCCTGCTCGGGCCGAATAAGAAGCAGCTGCACAAGGCGCGGAAGTTGATCGCCGCGTTCATGCAGCAGCGGCTCGGCCTGTCCATGAAAGCGAACTGGCAGATCTATCCCACGGCAAAGCGCATGGTGAGTGCGGTCGGCTATCGCTTTTCCCGCACTCATGTTATTCTGCGCAAGCGGAATTTCCTGCGCTTCACCCGGCAATGCCGCCGCGTCAAAAAGCGGCTTGATGCCGGAAAGCCTATCATGTTCGCCCAGGCCTCCGGGCTGCTGAGCCGCGCCGGGCAACTGAAACACTGCAATAGTCATACAATTCGGGTGAAGTACATTGACCCGATTGGAGTAAAACATCTGAAGGAGGTCGTGCGAAATGAGAGTAAGAGGCGACAACGCGCCCAGCAACGCATTCTCGCTGGAGGAGCAGCCTAATAAGCCGGGGGTAGCCCTGGTGCGCTTCTATGAGAACGCCGAGCCGTTTGAGGAAAAGCGGGACGAGCTGACCATCAGCGGGTGGGTGTACGACGAATATCACCTGGAGCTGAATATGTACGACGGCCTGAGTGAAGACATCCTCGGCAACTATGCCGGTTATCTGGCGCAAGCCAAGCTGCACGAGGCGGAGGGCAAGACGATCCCCTCCCTGCAGCAGCAGGTAGCCGACCTGGAGACCGACAAGGCGGCATTGACGGAAAAGGTGACGAGCCTTGAGGGGCAGGTCACCGATACGCAGATGGCGCTATGCGATGTCTACGAACAGATCGTCGCCGTGACATCTACAACAGGAGGTGAGTAACCAATGGCGAGCAATTACATGGTGAAGGTCTACGCAGACCTGATCCGCAAAGGGAAAAAGACGATTGAGGAAGTTCCCGCCCCGCTGCAAGCAGCCGTCCGGGAAACCCTCGAAAATAGCAAGAATGGAGCTGAGGGCTTATGAAAAGCCTTCGGCTCCTTCTTTTATACATTCTGATGGGAAAGGAGGTAGCAGTTATGGCAGTTGTCTACGCGACCCTGATCGTCAAGGGCAAGAAGACCATCGACCAGGTTCCGAGCCTGATTCGGAAGCAGGTCGAGGAGATCCTGGCAGATCTCGAAGTCACCGTCTGACCACGGCATTGATACGGAGGGCAGCTCCTTTACGGGGGCTGCCCTTCTTATCACGCGCAGAGGAGGATTGAGAGATGACGCTCAAGGAGATTTTGTTTGGTGGGGGAAGTGCGCTGTTTGTGCTGCTGACGCTGCTCCAGCTCGCCCCCATCAAAATCAATCCGTGGTCTGCAATAGCAAAGGCTTTCGGGCGCGCTATCAACAGCGAGGTCTTGGAGAAGGTCGGAAAGCTCGAAAGCGAGCTGCAGTGCGTTCGGTCTGGCATGGCCGAGGAAAAGGCCGTCAACTGCCGGGCGCGCATTCTACGCTTCGGCGATGAATGTCTCCACGGCGAGCGCCATACCAAAGATCATTTCGACCAAACGCTCCGGGACATCGCTGCCTATGAGCGATACTGCGATGATCACCCGGAGTTTGAAAACAATGTAACAGAGCTGACCAGTGACCGGATCAAGACGATATATCGCCGGTGCTTGGACAGCAACGACTTTTTGCAGTAAGGAGGACGCACAATGAACGTGCTGGATATGACGATCATCCGCCTGGCCGCAGGGCTTGTGCTGCTGATCGCCGCGAACATTGCCCTCGGTTCCATCAATGCCATCATTGATGGGGAATGGGATCAGACGAAGTTCCGCAACGGCTGCATCAAGAGTGCAGTTGTGGCAGCGGCGCTGGTCGCGGTCTACTTCGCCGGGTACCTCAACCCCGATCTGATGGTGGTGGAGGTCGATGGGCAGACCGTAAACCTGATGACAGCGGTATCGCTGGCTATGCTGGCAGCCTTTACCGCCTATGCCGTTGATGTACTGAAAAAGCTGAAGAATATGCTCTCTACCGCGACACCCGGGGCGGATGCGGTGCCTACTGCGCTACCTTCCGGTGAGGGCAAGGAAGACCATACCACCCCCGAGGAGGAATGACCTATGAGCAATAGCCCTCTTGTCAGCTACACAAAGCTCAGTCCGAATCACTCCGGGCAGAGGACCCGTAAGATCGACCGCATCACGCCACACTGCGTAGTGGGCCAGTGCAGCGTGGAGCGGCTGGGAGATATCTTCCTCCCCGCCTCCAGAGAGGCGAGCTGCAATTACGGAATCGGCGCAGACGGCCGCGTCGGTATGTATGTCGAGGAGAAAAACCGATCCTGGTGTTCCTCCAGCAATACAAACGACCAGCGGGCGGTGACTATCGAATGTGCGTCCGATGGCGCAGAGCCGTACGCATTCCGCGATGTGGTCTATCAGTCACTCATTACGCTTTGCGTCGACATCTGCAAACGCAACGGCAAGACCAAGCTGTTCTGGCTGGAGGATAAGGACAAGACGCTTGCCTACACCCCTGCACCGGACGAGATGGTGCTGACCGTACACCGCTGGTTTGCCAACAAAAGCTGCCCCGGGAACTGGATGTACGCCCGCATGGGCGACCTCGCCGAAAAGGTGACAGCCCAGCTTTCCGCAGGCATGGACGAGGAGGATGACGATATGGATATCAACAAATTCAAGGAGCTTTGGCGGGAGATGCGCAAGGAGCTTCAGGACAACGATGCTTCCGCCTACTCGGAGGAAGCGCGCAAATGGGCTGTGGATAACGGCATCATTCGTGGCGGCAACTCCGATGAGTTCAACGGAATGTGGGAGGACATGATGACCCGCGAGCAGCTGGTGACCGTCCTCTACCGCTTCGCCCAGAAGTTTGGGCTGAGCTGATGGCAAGGCGCAAGCGCAGAGCCGCAAAGAAGCGCAAGGTCGAATGGAGCAAGGTCGTATGCCTGCTGGCAATGCTGGCCGGTCTGCTGATCGTTCAAGAATGCTTGTTCCTCATGTATCTGTGCATCAAAAGCGGCTACACCGCCGCCGCTGCATGGCTTACTGCCGCCACCGGCGTTGGCGAGGCGATCATCATCGCCGGAGCAAACGGCTACCTCTCGCTTGCGAAGTCCGACCACAAGCGCGGTGGGATCACCTTTGAGGCAGCCAAGGCAAACAACTTCCGGACCGACACGGAGGCCGACGGCAGCATCGACAGCCCCGCCATCTGAATACCGCCCACACAACGAAAGCCCCCTCGCAGGATTTTACCGTCCTGTCGAGGGGGCTTTTTCTGTTTTCCGGCGCTTTCGCGCTTACGGGGGCGCAGGAGCGTTTTTCGCATTTGGGTGGGCGTCTACCCTCCCACGCCGCAAAGGTGGTGTTGCAACTCACCTACGGCGGCGAGAGAGGGGGCTTTTTTGAGCGGCGCAGTTATTCCTTGTCCATTTTTGCTCCGCAGCCGGGACAATAATTCGACAGATTGCAGAATGGCATCATCTCATACATATCCGAGTTATCGTCGTGTTCGCCGCACTCGGAACACTCAAACCACGCAACCCATCTTCCTAAGTGCCATTCTTTCTTTTGAACCCATCGCCCGTGCCTTATCGGTGCAGCATCAACCGTTGGTGCATTTTCGATATCCGGCACTGTATAATACGGCGTTCCATTACGGCTCAGTCTTGCGTTCAACTTGTCCGCATCAATCAGCCGCATCGTCTACACCTCCGTCCATCTTCGCGCCGCAGCTGTGACAGAATCGAAACGTAGGTCTATTATCAGGGTCATCGTAATCGTCAGGCAATTCTTCCCCGCAATAGGAACATTTCCAGCCCCATTCCCGTTCATATCCTGTAAACGGCGTTCCTGTCTCTTCGTCGAACCACTCCCACCGCCCATGCGCCACCGGGGCGACGTCGGCGGCATGAATTGCCTTTATTGCATTCAAGGCTAACTCCATTCCGTCTTCTACGCCGCGCTGGTATCTGTTTTTAGGTGCTTTGCGATAGCGCTCAAGCACGCGGCAAAGCATATCGCGTTCAATGTATTCAGTCATCAATCTCACCCTCCCCCATTTTTGCGCCACAATGAGGACAGTATGGAGTGACAGACTCCGGTTCGTCCCACTCCCAGCCGCAGGCGGAGCAACGGTTATAACCGTAGTCGTCCTCGATCCATTCTCCATGTGTCACCGGAGCGACATCAGCGGCGGGGGTAGCGGCAACAATTTCCATGGCTACCGCCCCATCTGAGCCGCTTTCCCACTTCGTTTCCATCACCTTTTGCACCACAACGCTACGCTTGATGTAATCCATTGTCAGTCCTCCTTAGAAATCCCATGTGTCCCGTGCTGGAACGAACTCAATAATCGTTCCCTCCGGCACAGGGTCGCAGGGCTCGCCGTCAAAGGCGTTGCCCTGCTTCGTGCAGATGTCTGCCGGTCTGCTCCGGCGCGGGTCGACATCGACATAGAGCCGACCGTCGCACTCGTAGACGGGGCGATCCCAGCTGTCGCGGCCTCTGTGTTCCAGCCGTAACACTGGCGCGGCACAGAACTCCTCGTAGCTCATGTGGCCCTCCGCTTTCATCGCGGCACTGGCAGCAGCCAGCTCCTCAGGCGTCCAAGATTTACTCACAGGTATTGTCTCCCTTCTTCATCGTCCACGGTGAAATGATAGCCCTCGGTCAAAAGCACAGTCCCTTTGATTGGCGCGTGGATCATGACGGTGCGGCGACCGATGTAAGCCGCTGGAATTTCACCGCGCTCGACCATATCCCGAAAGTACGGGCAATCATTCCAGCGGTCGGTGTACTGCTCACGCGCCCACGCTGCGGCGGAGTAGTGCCGCCTCATGCGCCAGTTCTCCGGCGCGGAGACGATAGCCCATGCGGTCAGCGGCCGCCGATCCCCCGTCATGTCTTCCAGCGCCTCCACCGTGCCACAGGCATCGCAGATATGGACCGTTGCCCTGCGGCTCAGTGCGTTGCGGGTGACGCTCTCCGCGTCCATCGCCATCTTCCCGCAGCGGGGGCAGGCAAAATGCCCGCCCTGCTGCTTTTCTGCAAAACGCTCGATCAGCGTCCTGGCTTCGTTCTCGTTCATAGAAATCTCTCCTTTCTCAGAATTGTTTGATGATGTCCTGCGCGTTTTCGCCGTAGTAACCCTTAATCCATCTATCGGCAAGGATTTCAATGTCAGTGGTGCGCTCGTAGCGCACGTCAATCAACAGCGTTTGCGTTGATGTCTTAACCGTCATGTAGCAGCCTGTGCCGTAGTGCTTGTTGTCGGTGGGGGGAACGAGGGTAAATGTGAGACTTTCGGTAAAAGGCTCGCCCTCACAGGTTGTCCCCTTGACGGTAGCGTTCATAATGTTGTAATCCATATCGTGTCCTTTCTCCCCGTCGTGCCGATAGGTCAGCCGGTCATGTAATTACAACTTGGTGTTGTAGTCTTTCAACTTGACTTGGATGATGATTTCTTCGCGGCCCATGGTAACATAGGTGATTTTGGCTTCCAGAACTCCCGGCATCGCTTGCGCTGGGATTTTGTATAAGCTGCGGAAGTGGCCGATCTCCTGCATACCGGCTTTCACCACAACGGGGATTTCATCGCTGGCCGCGCCGATCTGACTGCAAAAGTCGAAGACAGTAATTTTTCTCATGCCCGCCCTCTCACTCAATGGCAGCTTCGATGCTGCTGATGACTTCCTCCAGGTTATCTACGGCTTCGGAGAGGTTGTCGCAGGCTTCGTCTGCCTTTTCATAGCGTTCGCTCTCCTGCATATTCTCAGGGATATTGTCGCGGTACTCTTCCTCCTCGGCCTGGAGATCTTCGAGACTGCCCTTCAGCTCCTCCAGCTGGTCGATGATGCTTTGCAAATTTTTGCGGCGGATCTTGTTCATGGTTAGTCCTCCTCCCCATAGTCTTCTTCAAAGCGGCCCTCGGTAATGCCGCCGTAGGTGTAGCCGTTGTCAAAACTCAGATAGACCGGCGTATCTTCATCGTACTGGGCGAGGAAGTTAATCAGCTCGCCGGCCGTCATCGTTCTGCGGATCTGGTCGATGCCGTAACCTTCGCGGAAAGTAGAACAAATCAGCTTTTTCATTGTCGGCGCTCCTTTCTCAAAATCTGAATACCAGCCCTTTGACCTCGCGGCGGCCTGATGGATCGTGCAGTGGATCGCGGGTAACAGTTCCGACGCCCTCCAGATACGCACCCTCGGCTACCAAGGCGTGGACACTTTCCATGAGCGCGGTTGACTGATCTGTGACGATAATCTCGTCAATATCAGCTGCGGTTAATGCAGCAACGAATTCTTTCATCACGCCGTCCTTAATCTGACTGCCCCATGGAAGCGCTCTGACCTCAAACATATCGGCTCGGTCTTCCGTGCTCTGCTCCCAGCTCCGGTATGCGTAAACCTGTCCGCGAGTGGGGTTCTTCTCCGTGTCGCGGAGCTTTTCAAAGTATTCCTTTGCGGTATCTCTGTTGAGCGTATCCAAAATCTCCTGCCGGATTTCTTCGGTGATATTGACCTTCATCTTGCGTTCCTCCTTGATTTTTCTGCCTTACTCGGTTATAATCAAGGCGGCGGGAGTAAGGCTTCCCGCTCGCCTTTCGGGGTGTTTGAGTAGCGGCGCTTTAGCGGGGGTCGCTACTCTTTTTATGCCTTGACCTTGCTATCTCGCACGATCTTTGCGGCGGTAGCCGGGTCGTCGGCGGTTGCTTCAATCAGCTTTGCGATGTTCTCTAAGAACTGATTGAGCTCGGCGGTTGTCATCTCGTCCAAGTCCTCACTTCCTTTCGTAAGAGGCTTTCGACCTCTGCCTTACGAGTATATAGTACACCATTTTGATTTACTTGTCAATGGTTTTGATAAACTTTTTTGATTTATTTTCAAACTTTTTTAGTTGACAAGTCCACTCTTTTGATGTACTATGTGAAGTACAGAAAGGAGAGTGCATATTGTGTCGGTATCGGACAAGGTAAAGGGGCTGCTGGCTCTCTGCGGCAAGAAGCAGGTCGACATGGCTGCAAGCTTCGGAATGAGCAAGCAAACGATGGGAAACAAGATGAATCGCGGGAGTTGGTCTGCCAACGATCTCGCAAAGGCTGCGGAATTCTGCGGCTGCAAACTGGCGTTTATTATGCCAGACGGTCAGCAGATCATCATTGATGTTGAGGAAAAAGAAAAGGCCCCGGGCGAATGAACGCCCGAGGCCTCGGAGCAGGCTTAACGCTTGCTATGTATATCCGCGCCGGTGCGCGTCTTGACTCTGGTCTCCTTATTTTCCTCTCGGATCATCAGGTCTGACAGCTCACACCCCAGCGCCTCACAAATAAGATCCAGATGCTCCAGGTTTACCCTTTCTGCGATCTCATGGTACAGGTCATTGATCGTCGAAGGTCGAATGCCTGTTGCCCTTGCAAGGTCAGCTTGTGACCACCTCCGCTCGCCAAGCCGGGTGGACAGTAAAATCCTAATCATAGCCATGCTCCTTTACGGTAGATTCTAACAACGATTTTAGAATCTCGCTGGATTTTGGTAGATTATAACGAAATCCGTTATGGCTATGAAAAAACACAAAGAGGCTACCGCGCAGGAACAATCCTGTGCAGTAGCCTCTTTTTTATTCTTCCGCGTCGAGCGGACAGACCAAAACGAAGACTCCGCCGACCATATAGATTGCAGAGATAGGAGCAGAGCCAGGCGACCTCTCGGTTCGTCTGGCTCTGCTTTGGTGGGGGAAGGTGGATTCGAACCACCGAAGTCACTGACAACAGATTTACAGTCTGCCCCCTTTGGCCACTCGGGAATTCCCCCATATTCACTTGTGCGCTGAAGCGGAAGCTTGGAGCTGGTAGACGGACTCGAACCCCCGACCTGCTGATTACAAATCAGCTGCTCTACCAACTGAGCTATACCAGCATTTCAGCAACAGAATGGATTCTAGCAGATGCCGCGCCGTTTGTCAAGCCTAAATTTTTCATTTTTTGGGAGGAAGGGCTTTTGCACTTTAAAATCTGTTCGCCTGCGGAAAAACGCAGGCCCTACGGCCGTCCCTGCGGCCGATGCTCGCTGTGTGGGTGCGAGCTGCTGCGCGGGGAGCGCGGCTGGTATCTCAACGGGCAGAGCGTCTGCGCGGATTGCTTTCCGGCCTTCGCTCGCGCGGAGCTTGCGCCCTGTGAGACCGTGTTCGGAATGGAGGGGGAAGCGTGACACTATATCAGATATCCTTTACATACCGCGCGGACGCGGCGGTGCTGCGCACGCGCATTTCGGAGCTGCGCGCCGCGGCCCGGGCCGCGCAGGACCGCGAGGAGACCGAGCGGCTCAAGCGGCGCATTGCCGAGCTTCAGGTGCTGCGCCGTCAGTCGAGCGAGCTGGCCGAGCTGACGAAACGCTATTACGAAAGGAACTATCACCGCGATGAAAGGTACACCCTATAGCATCCGCAACAATGAGTTCTACGGCGACATGGCGGCGTGGCTGCGCGCCAACGCGCAGGACAACGACGGTGAGCTGCTTCGGCTCAAGCGCAACCTGCGCCTGGCGCGGCAGGAGGCGCTGACCGCGCGGCAGCGGCAGCTGCTCCGGATGAATTTTGAGCAGAATAAGACCGTGACCGAGATCGCGCAGGAGCTGGGCGTCAACAAGTCCACGGTGTCCCGCACGCTGCTGCGCGCCAAACGGCGGCTCTATCAATGCCTGCGCTACGCGTTGTAGTCCGCGCTTGACTTCGGCACGCGGTGCGCATACAATAAAAAGCACAGGGAAAACAGGAGCGGAGGGAATGTCTATGCTGCACAAAGCGATACAGAACCGGTGGTGCCGTCTGGCTCTGGCCGTGGCCGCGACGCTGCTCTACGCCATCGGCGTGAACTGGTTCATTGTCCCGATGGGACTTTACACCGGCGGCCTGCTGGGCTTCTGCCAGGTCGCCCGCACGCTGATCGTGGAGGCGCTGGGGCTGTCGCCGAACGTGGACTTTTCGGGCATCCTGTATCTGGCGGCGAACGTGCCCATCCTGCTGCTGGCGTGGCAGGCGCTGGGAAGGGGCTTCCTTGTGCGCACCGCGGTGTGTACCGTCACCTCGTCGCTGTTTCTGAGCCTTGTGCCGCCGCCGGCGGCGCCGCTGGTGGAGGAGATGCTGACGAACTGCGTGCTCGGCGGCATCCTCGTCGGCTTCTCGCTTGGCATCGTGCTCACCTGCGGCTGCTCGACCGGCGGGCTGGACATCCTCGGACTGTGGCTCGCCAAGAAGGGCAAGGGCTTCAGCGTGGGGCGCTTCAGCCTGAGCTTCAACGCGCTGCTCTACACGCTCTGCGCGGTCCTCTTCGGTCTGCGCGCGGCGATCTATTCCATCATTTATACGGTGTTCTGCGCGCTCTTCATCGACCGCGGGCACCAGCAGAACATCACCGAGCAGGTGCTCATCTTCACCAAGGACGAGGACCCCGAGCTGCCGAGGAACATCATGGCACGGCTCGGGCGCGGCGTGACCTACTGGGAGGGCAAGGGCGCCTACACCGGCGAGGACCTGCGCGTGCTGTGCGTGTGCGTCTCCAAATTTGAGGAGGCCGACCTCTATGGCGTGGTCCACGAGCTGGACCCGAACGCCTTTTTCATCACGCAGGAGGGCGTGACCATCCACGGAAACTTCATCCGCAAGCTGTCCTGAAGCAAGGGAGATGCCGCACGGCATCTCCCTTTTGCATGATTTCCTGCAAAAAGTCGGGAAAACGACAGAATTTGTGCATATCAGATAATTTGATGGAGTGATTCGGAATAATTTTATTGCATTTTTGGGAAAAGTGTGATAATGTACGACCTAATCTTTTATTTTTGAAGGAGGCGGCTTGCTGCATGTATACCGACAACTATTTCAACCGATTTGAGCTTGCGCCCGAGGTGGCGGCGGCGCTGAAGAAGTGCAAGTGCATCGCCTACGCCGAGACGAAGGAGGAGCTGCAGGAAATGGCCTACGGCCCCACGCACACCTCCCGCTACGACGTGGTGTATCCCATCGAAGGGCTCGGCACGGTCAAGGAGGCCGAGGTGGTGCGCTGCAAGAACGGCTGCGTGGTCAACTTCATGGAGGACTATATGCGCCGCCGCGATCCGAACAGCATGGCCATCGGCGACGAGCTGCCGACCGACAAGCCCCGCTTCAAGGACCGCTTCGGCTACGAGTTTTCCAAGCTCCGGCAGGAGACGCTCGACTGGCTGAGCAATCAGCAGATCGTGATGCTGCCGTTCTACGCCGGCCCCAACGGCCACGGCTACCCGAGCCTGATGATCTGCCCGATGAACGCGGCGTTCTTCGCGCTCTCGCTCGCCAACATGCAGGGCTTCGTGAGCATCGCGGACGTGCCCGAGCACTATAAGCCGCGCGCCATCATCTATGTCGCGCCCCCGTTCCGCCATACGCACTTCGACGGCAAGCAGGTCGTCGTCCACAACCGCAGCGCGGAGCTGCACGAGGTCTGGGCCTACAACCTCTATCCGGGCCCGAGCGCCAAGAAGGGCGTCTTCTCGCTGCTGCTCGACATCGGCGAGCACGAGGGCTGGGTCTGCTGCCACACGAGCGCCGCGATGGTCGAGACGCCGTATGAAAACGAGATCGTGTTCATGCACGAGGGTGCGTCCGGCGGCGGCAAGAGCGAAATGCTCGAGGACTTCCACCGCGAGGACGACGACCGTCTGCTCATCGGTACGCACACGGTCACGGGCGAAAAATATTATATGACGCTCGGCGAGAGCTGCAAGATCCATCCCATCGCCGACGACATGGCCTGCGCGCTCAAGTCCATTCAGGACCCCACGAGCGGCAAGCTGCGCATCCTCGACGCCGAGAACGGCTGGTTTTTGCGCATGGACGGCATGAACGCCTACGGCAACAACCCGCTCTACGAGCGCATCTGCATCCATCCGAGCGAGCCGCTGGTGTTCTTCAACATGGACGGCATCCCCGGCTCGACCTGCCTGATCTGGGAGCACGTCATCGAGTCGAACGGCAAGCCCTGCTCGAACCCGCGCGTCATCCTGCCGCGCAAGATGCTCGACAACATCGTGCCCGACACCGAGCCGGTGGAGGTCGATGTGCGCAGCTTCGGCGTGCGGATGCCGCCGAGCACCGCGAAGAACCCGAACTACGGCGTGATGGGTATGCTGCAGGTCGTGCCGCAGAGCATCGCTTGGCTGTGGCGCCTGGTCTCGCCGCGCGGCTTCAAGAACCCGTCCATCGCGGACACGAACGCCGGCAGCGGTCTGAAGGCCGAGGGCGTTGGCTCCTACTGGCCGTTCGCCACGGGGCTCAAGGTCACGCAGGCGAACCTGCTGCTCGAGCAGATCATGAATAGCCCCAACACCACGAACGTGCTCATCCCGAACCAGCACATCGGCGCTTACCACGTCGGCTTCATGGGCGAATGGCTCAGCCGTGAGTACCTTGCCCGCCACCTTGGCACGGTGCGCGCGAAGCATCTGGTGCCCGCGCGCTGCGCGCTGTTCGGCTACGCGCTCGACGAGATGAAGCTCGACGGCCAGTTCGTCCGTCAGACCTTCCTGCGCCCCGAGACGCAGTCCAAGCTCGGCACCGAGGGCTACGACGCCGGCGCAAAGATCCTCGCCGATTTCATCAAGGAGCAGGTCGCGCAGTTTGTCTGCGACGATCTCGACCCGCTGGGGAAGGAGATCATCGACTGCTGTCTGCACGACGGCACGCTGGACGATTACCTCGCCCTCACCCCGATGAAGCTGAAATAAAATTGCAAAAGGCCGCTGCGGCTGATACAATAGCCGCAGCGAGCCTTTTTATTTCACCGCGCCCGCGGGCGCGGTCACCGGTGAGGTAGGTCCTATGGAGCAGCACAGCATCAAGGTCATCGCGCGCATCCGCAGCGATTTCAAAACGAAGTTCGGCGTGCCGCGCCAGAGCGGGCTGGTGGAGGCCCTGCGTGCGCGCATCGTGTTTGAGCCGGAATACCGCAATGCCGACGCCCTGCGCGGCATCGAGGGCTTTTCCCATCTGTGGCTCATCTGGCAGTTCTCCGAGGCCGTGCGCGAGGACTGGTCGCCCACCGTGCGTCCGCCCCGGCTCGGCGGCAACGAGCGCATGGGCGTGTTCGCTACGCGCTCGCCGTTCCGTCCGAACGCCATCGGCCTTTCCTGCGTGCGGTTCGATGGCGTGGAGCAGACGGCGGAGGGGAGCGTGCTGCTCGTCTCCGGCGCGGACCTGATGGACGGCACGCCCATCTATGACATCAAGCCGTACCTCCCCTACGCCGACTGCAAGCCGGAGGCGAGCGGCGGCTTTGCGCCGCAGCGCGGCGAGGCGCTGGCGGTGGACTTCCCGGCGGAGCTTCTATCGCGCGTGCCGGAGGACAAGCGCGATGCCCTCACAGGCGTTCTCGCGCAGGACCCGCGGCCGCACTACCAGAGCGATCCGCAGCGCGTTTACGGCATGGCGTTTGCCGGGCTTGAGGTGCGCTTCCGCGTCGCGGACGGCGCTGTGTATGTGGTGGAGGTGACGGAGGAGCGGGACGGTTAACCGCGCGTTAAGAGAAAAGTTTATAGCGTAAAGGCGGCGTGAAGAGAGCGGCAAAGCCCTTGTGCAGGAAAACCTGCAACCGTATAATGGGGACACCAAGAGAAAAGAGGAGCGTGTTTCCCGATGAATGAAGTTTCCAATCTGTTTGTGTGTCTGATGGGTATGGGCACCACCTTCGTGGGCCTCATCTGCATCATCTTCCTGACCATGCTGATGGGCAAGGTCATGCAGAAGCTCGAAAAGCCCGAGCCGCCCAAGGCGGCGCCGGCCCCCGCCGCGCCCGCTGTTCCTGCGGACGGCCTGACCGCCGAGGTCAGGATCGCCATTCTCGCGGCGCTGCAGCAGGAGCCCGGCTTCGATCTGGCCCGCGTGAGCTCGATCGACATCCGCAGGATCTGAGCGGAAGGACACACCCTTACATAACTCCGACATAGATTCTCACTTCTCCCTTTAAGCATCAGGGGCGGCGCAGCGCGCCGCCCCTGATGCTTTTCCATTCGCCGGTGCGGCAAAAACGGACGGGAATTGAACAGAAATGGCTTGCAAAAACGGAAAGCTTAGCAGATAATTAGCAAGAGATATGATACAATGGTCATCATAGAGGGTGACCGGAGGGGAGCTTGCTATGAAGGACCTGCTGAGCCGGATCGGACAATGGACCGAAAAAATGTGGAGAAGCATACCGATCCACCTGCGTGACGCGATATTCACCGCGCTGCTGCTCGGTATCGCCGCGGCGATCTGCTTTGTGCTGCGCAGTATCGACGAGAACGGCAGCTTCACGCTGCTGATCTTCGTGCTGGCGGTGGTGATCATCTCCCGCTTTACGGAGGGCTATTTCTGGGGCGTTTTCAGCTCGCTTTTCGGCGTGATCTGTGTGAACTTCGTGTTCACCTATCCATTCTGGGCGTTCAACTTCAGGCTCACCGGCTATCCGCTGACCTTTCTGACGATGCTGGCGGTGTCGCTCATCATCAGCGCGATGAACACCAAGATCAAAAAGCAGGAGCGGCTGCGCACGGAGGCCGAGCGCGAGACGATGCGCGCGAATCTGCTGCGCGCGATGTCGCACGATATCCGCACGCCGCTCACGAGCATCGTGGGCAATACCTCCGCCATTTTGGAAAACGGAGACACGCTCTCGACCGAGCAGCAAAGAGAGCTGCTGCGCGACGTCAATGAGGACGCCCAGTGGCTCATCCGCATGGTGGAGAATCTGCTCTCCATTACCCGCATCTCAGGCGAGCAGACGGCCATCAGCAAGGAATATGAGGCGGCGGAGGAGATCCTCGCGGCCTCGGTCCACAAATTCGAAAAGCGCTTCAAAAGCAACATCCGCATCGCAGTCGAGGTGCCGCAGGAGGTCGTGCTCGTCCCGATGGACGCGACGCTCATCCAGCAGGTGCTGCTCAACCTGATGGAAAATGCAGTGCTGCACGGCGAGAGCACGACGGAGCTGCGGCTGAGCGTGGAGCACATCGGCGACGAGGCCTGCTTCACGGTCAGCGACAACGGGCTCGGCATTCCGCGCGAAAGACTTGCGACGCTCTTCGACGGCTCGCTTTCCGGCGAGAAGGGCGGCGGCTTTGATATGAAGAAAAACATGGGCATCGGTCTTTCCGTCTGCCAGACGATCGTCAAGGCACACGGCGGCAGGATCACCGCAGAAAACAGGCCGGAGGGCGGCGCACAGTTCCGCTTCTACCTGCCGCTCAAGGAGGAAAAAGAGGATGAAGATCAGGGATAAGGTATTGATCGTCGAGGACGAGCAGAACATCAAGAATTTCATGTCCACCATTCTGGCCGCCAACGGCTTCGACACGCTCATGGCGGGCAGCGCGAAGGAGGCGCTGTCGATGATCTCGTCGCATTGTCCCGACCTGATCATCCTTGACCTCGGTCTTCCCGACATGGACGGCATGGAGGTACTCAAGCAGGTGCGGGCCTGGTCGAGTGTGCCGGTCATCGTGGTCTCCGCGCGCACGCACGAGGGCGACAAGGTCGCGGCGCTCGATCTCGGCGCAGACGATTACATCGAAAAGCCCTTCGGGACGAGTGAGCTGCTCGCCCGCATCCGCACGGCCATCCGCCATACGCGCACGGGTCTTGACAACGACTCCATCGCGCAGTCCGGCAAGTATACGGTCCGCGACCTGACCATCGACTACGACAAGCACCACGTTCTCATGCGCGGGGAGGACGTTCACCTCACGCTCAACGAGTTCAAGATCGTGGCGCTGCTGGGCAAATACGCCGGTAAGGTGCTGACCTACGATTTCCTCATCCGCGAGATCTGGGGCCCCAAGGCCAAGGCGGACAATCAGATCCTGCGCGTCAACATGGCGAACATCCGCCGCAAGATCGAGAAGAATCCCGCCGCGCCCGAGTACATATTCACCGAGATCGGCGTGGGCTACCGGATGCTCGAGAATGAGTAAAAAATGATAAAAACCGCCCGAAGGCGGTTTCTATACCAGGGGACGAGAGTCCCTCCACACAATCACGCAGACAGCTCTTGCCGAAGGCTCGGCAAGAGCTGCTTGCGTTTTTTACGTCATGCTGAACAGCGTTGCGGCGACCTGTGCGCGGGTGATGGGCTCAGTGGGGTGGATACCGCCGTCGGCGTAGCCGGAGAGCGCGCCGATCGCGCAGAGCGTATTGATGTGCCCGCGCGCCCAGTCCGCAATGGCGTCGCTGTCGGTGAAGCTCCACTCCGGCGCGGCGTAGCCCAGCTCAAGGAGACGGCCGAGCATCGTCAGTGCCTCCTGACGGCTGATGGTCGCGGTGGGGAGGAAGCAGAGCCGGCCGTAGCCGTCGTAGCTGCCCTTCGTTACGCCGAGGGCATACATGGCGTGCACGCCGTCCTTCGCCCAATCGGCAATGCGGTTGCTGTCGGCAAAGGGCAGCTCAACGGAGGAGGTGTCCTGTGCAGGCGCGAGCCAGCGGCAGAGCAGCACGGCAAATTCCTGCCGGGTGATGGGGCTGTCGGGATTGAAGTTCCCGAGATCGTCGCCGGTGGTGACGCCGCTCGCCTTCAGGAAGCTCACGGCGGCGTTGGCCCAGTGACCGTCCGTATCGGGGAAGGCGGCGGACAGCTCCGACGGGGTGATGCTTAGGCCGGTGCGGGCGAGGTTGCCGCTCGCGTCGCCGGCGATGACGGCGATGCGGTGCGCCTTGCCGTCCGCGGCAGGCAGCGCAGCGTGGAGCGCGCCGGTCTGGTGGTCGTAGGTGAAGCTGAGCGCTTTGCCGTCGAGCGTTATGCGCAGCGTGGCGAGCGAGCCGCCGTCCACGGCGTCAAAGACCTTGCCGGTCAGGGCCGTGCCGTCCTCGGAGAGGGAGACGGAGATCTCCGGCGCGGCGGTATCGCTCATGCCCTCGCGGGCCGCGACGAGCTGATCGAGGTACAGCGTGCCGCTCAGAGCCGACGGCAGGCGCAGCGCGAAGCCGGTGATGCTCGCGGCTTTGTCGGGGAGGGTAAAGGTGAGCTGCTGCCAGCCGGTGAAGTCGATCACGGCAGCGTTCGTTTCGCCCGCATCGGTCGTGAGGGCGAGCGTCTCGCGCTGTCCATCGCCGTAGACCCAGAGCGTTACACGGTCATAGCCGGAGGGGACGGCGTAGGTTCGCTCCACGCTCAGAAGGAGCTCCTCCGCGTTCTCGGGGACGTTCTCGGCGCGATAGTCCCAGCGTGCGGAGGCAGAGCCGAAGCGGACGAAGCTCTTGTCGGTATTTTGGGTAAGGACGGTCTGCTCGCCCTCGAAGCCGTCGAGTAGGACCAGAGGATCGGAGGTGACGTAAACGGGGATGGTGCGCGTGGTCTCGCCCGCGCGGACGGTCAGGCTGCCGTAGGCGGCATGGCCGGCGGCGGTAAAGACGCCGTTTTCATCAACCGTGCCGACGCCGCCCTCGGTGGTCCAGGTGAAGCAGGAGTTCTGCGCGAGCAGGGAGAGGTGGTTTTGATAGGCCTGCGCGGTCAGCTCGACGCTCGCGCCGGGGGAGACGCGCAGCTCGGTGAGCGTGCCGCTTTTGCCGAGGCGGATCTCGTCCGGCGTTTCGACTACGCGGAGCTCGGCGGTGGTGTACTTGCCGCCGACCTTTGCGCCGACGGTCACGGTGCCGGCGGTTTTCGGCGCGGTCAGGACCGTATTGCCCAGCTCGTCGGTCCGCACACTGCCGCGGTCGCTTGCGATGGATACCTCCTTATCCATGGGGATGTAGTTCGTGTCGATGGCGGCGGCGCGGAGCAGGACCTGCGCGCCCGCGAGCACGCGGTCGCTTTCCGTGCGCAGCGCGATGTGGTCGAGCGTGCCGCTCGGCTCATTCGACGCAACGAGGAAGATGTGGTTCGTCACGGCGCGCAGGCTGCCCTCGGAGGGGGTGTTGTAGACGCCGGCATTGCCGTCCTCCGGCAGCGTGACGCACAGAGTCGTCGAGCCGCCGCCGTCCAGGCTCAGCGCGGTCACACAGCCGAGCTCGATCATGCGCTGCGCGACCTGCGTCAGGCTCGCGCCGATGGAGTAGCCCTTCCGGCGGCCGTCAATGGTGTAGAGCACAAGGCTGCCGTCGGCCTTTTGACCGATGGCGGTGCGCGGCGCGGCGCCGGCCTCAAGCCCCTTGCAGACCTCGCCGTTCTCCACGAGCTGATAGAGCGCGCCGATCATGTAATCCACATCGTTCCAGCCCCCGTCCGCCGCGCGGACGGTGACGGTCAGCGTGTCGCCGACCGCAAGCGCGCGCAGCAGAGCAAGGTTCTCCTCGCCGGAGAGGAGGTTCGCCGTCAGGACGTATTTGCCCTCGCTCACGGCGGTGTCGGTGGCCTCGGGCAGGATCTCGTCCACGGTGAGCGTCAGCGATTCGCCGATGCTCAGGCGGCCGTCGACCGCCGAGCAGACCACGTCATAGCCCGCGGCGTTGGTGCCGGTGGAGCGGCGGGCGTTGAAATCGTAGGTGTAGAGGTAGATGCCGCCGTAGGAGTAGCGCACCTGATTGACGGCGGCAATGGAAAAGGACGTGTTGGCGCTCTCGACCTGCATTGCCAGCGCCGGAGCGCCGAGGATGGCTGTGCCGTCCGCGCGGAAGCCGACGGCATAGTTGCTCGCGGAGGCGACGCGCAGCACGCCATCGGTCATCACCGTGCCGAGCGGCGCGCCGTTGAGCGTATCGTAGTAGTCGCCGTTGATGCCCGCGACCACACGCAGGCCCTGCTCCTCCAGCCGCTTGGCGGCGGCGGAAACGGTGCTCGTCGCGGTGGTGTAATCGCCGTAGGTGACGATGGGCGTCACGCTCGTGTTCGGCGTGTAGACGACGTAGTTTTCCTGCCGCAGGTCGGAGAAGGTGTTGCTCCAGAACGTGCCCTCGCCGAGCTCGGCGCCGCGGTTGAGCGTTGTTGAGCGCAGGTCAAGGTCGTCGCCCAGCGCTTCGGAGGCGAGCGCCGTCGGCGCGAGCGTCAGCAGCAGGGTGAGGGATAAGAGAAAGGCGGTGCATTTGCGGGACAGTGCTTTCATAATGATCTCCTTTTGAAATACGGCACATACCTGTTTTTGCTATGCTTTTGCACAGCAAAAGTTGACATAACGTTACTATACCATGACGGCCCTTAAAAGTAAAGACGAAGAAAGACGGAAAAAAGTTCCGTCAAAGCTCCATTGTTTCCAAAAGATCGACAAGGATGGCGTTGGAGACCAGAAAGCCGCGGGGCGTGAGGGCATAAAAGCCGCCGGAAAGATGGGCGAGGCCGTGGGCTTCACAATTCCGGAGAATGCGCCGCGCGGCTTCCGGCAGCGTATCCGCGGCGACGCCGCGGGTCGTGCGGAGCGCGAGCATGACGCGCTCGGTCTCCCGCTCACGCGCCGAGGGCGCGGAGCACTCGGAATAGACGGTGTGTCCCGCAAGGTAGGCGTCGAGATCGCGCGCGAGCGCAAAGCGCTCGCCGCCGAAGTCGCTGTGCGCGCCGGGGCCGAAGCCGAGGTACTCCGAGAGCGCCCAGTAGCGGCTGTTGTGGCAGGATTCCCGTCCGGAGCGGCAGAAATTGGAAATTTCATACTGCTCATAGCCATGCTGCGCCAAGAAATCGACGGCGTAGAGGTACATATCCGCCTGCGCGTCGTCGTCCGGCAGCGTGAAGCGCTTGCGCTGCGCAAAGAGCGGCGTGCCCTCCTCGACCTTCAGCCCGTAGCAGGAAAGATGCTCGGGCGCGAGCGAGAGCGCGGCGTCGAGGTTTGCCTGCCAGCGCGTCATCGTCTGCTCGGGCAGACCGTAGATGAGGTCGAGGCTCAAATTGTCAAAGCCCGCGGCGCGGGCGTTCTCCACCGCGCGGACGGTCTGCGCGTACGTGTGGACGCGTCCAATGCGCCGCAGCTCCGCGTCGTCCGCGGACTGCATCCCGAGCGAGAGGCGGTCGAAGCCTGCATCGTGCAGCTGCCGCAGGGCGGAAATATCCTGCGCACTGTCGGGGTTGGCCTCGAGCGTGATCTCCGCGCCGGGGGCGACGCGGTAGCTTTGAAAAACCGCGTCCAGAAGGCGGCACAGGCAGTCGGGGCCGAGATAGCTCGGCGTGCCGCCGCCGAAGTAAACGGTGTCTACGGTGCAGTCCGCCGTGCGCTCCCGCCACGCGGCAAGCTGCGCGGTCAGCGCGGAGACGTAAGCGTCCATCTGTCCCTCGGCGCGCGGCAGGGAGTAGAAGTCGCAGTAAATGCACTTCGCCTTGCAGAACGGAATGTGGATGTAAAGCCCAAGTGAGCGCATGGTATCACCTCGCGTCCATTGTAGCCGATTTTGCGGGGAAAGGCAACGATGGATAAAAATACTCCCGCTGGAAATGCTATGCCAAAAGGAGTGATCTTATGGATATGTCACCGCAGGAATATCAGGCGTATATCAAGGAAAGGGCGCCGAAGTCGCCCATCTGGAAGGATACGGCGCTCGCCTTTCTGATCGGCGGCGCGATCTGCGTGCTCGGTCAGCTCATTCTGGACGGCTACAGGTCCCTCGGGCTCGACAAGGCCGACGCGGGCACCGCGACCTCCGTCACGCTCATCTTTTTAGCGGCGCTGACCACGGGGCTGAACCTGTATAATTCCCTTGTCCGCTTCGCGGGGGCGGGCACGCTCGTGCCGATCACGGGCTTTGCCAATTCCGTCGTCTCGCCCGCCATCGACTTCAAGGCCGAGGATTGACCTATAATAGACATACAGTCGGTTCTGTGGAGTGAGTATACTGATTTAGTCCAAAATCAAAGATTCCTCCCGACTTATCATTTGCACGCATTCACCTTAAATGGTGGGTGCGTGCTTT
>ERZ827512.98-NODE-98-length-134619-cov-7.288785_pt1 | contig 134619 bp, 126 predicted proteins | sample MGYA00519916_ERZ827512 | MGnify/ENA primary metagenome ERZ827512 (study PRJEB31778, sample SAMEA3449335) | human gut metagenome | biome: human gut; feature: human-associated habitat; material: faeces | place: United Kingdom | collected 2010/2012 ...
CGTAACAAGGTAGCCGTATCGGAAGGTGCGGCTGGATCACCTCCTTTCTAGGGAGAAGCGTGAGTGAGAGCTCACAGACTTCAGGTCGGTCACATTCGCTTTGGTTATTGTTTAGTTTTGAGGGTAAAACCTCATGAACCTTGAAAAGTATATAGAAGAAACTGAAAAGTAAAGAAACCTCTTAAAAAGCAATTTTGAAAGAGTAACGAGACTAGGAACACGAAAGTGTGAACTTAGTAGAAAAGAAGTCAAGCTACTAAGGGCATACGGTGGATGCCTAGGCGCCAGGAGCCGAAGAAGGACGCGGTAAGCTGCGAAAAGCCACGGGGAACTGCAAGCGAGTATTGATCCGTGGATATCCGAATGGGGAAACCCGGCCATCGTAATGGATGGTCATCCGCAAGGAAGGGAACCCGGGGAACTGAAACATCTAAGTACCCGGAGGAAAAGAAATCAAACGAGATGCCCACAGTAGCGGCGAGCGAAGAGGGCAGAGCCCAAACCTGTAAGCTACGGCTTATGGGGGTTGAGGACTGACGTAATTAAGGCCAGGCTTAGCTGAACTACCTGGGAAGGTAGGCGATAGAAGGTAAGAGCCCTGTAAGCGAAAGGCAGAGCCTTAAGGTCAGTATCCAGAGTACCACGGAGCACGAGGAATTCTGTGGGAAGCAGGGGGGACCACCCTCCAAGGCTAAAGACTAACTGGCGACCGATAGCGCATAGTACCGTGAGGGAAAGGTGAAAAGAACCCCGGGAGGGGAGTGAAATAGTACCTGAAACCGTATGTCTACAAGCAGTCGGAGCGAAAGCGACGGCGTGCCTATTGAAGAATGAACCAACGAGTTATCTGCACTAGCGAGGTTAAGTGGAAGACACGGAGCCGTAGCGAAAGCGAGTCTGAAAAGGGCGGATAGTTAGTGTAGGTAGACCCGAAACCGCAGTGATCTACCCATGTCCAGGTTGAAGCGCAGGTAAAAATGCGTGGAGGACCGAACCGGTGAGCGTTGAAAAGCTTTCGGATGAGATGTGGGTAGGGGTGAAATTCCAATCGAACGCGGAGATAGCTGGTTCTCCCCGAAATAGCTTTAGGGCTAGCCTCAGGTAGTAAGTATAGGCGGTAGAGCACTGATCGGGCTAGGGGCCATAAAGGTTACCGAACCCTGTCAAACTCCGAATGGATATACTGCAGAGCCTGGGAGTCAGACTACGAGTGATAAGATCCGTGGTCAAAAGGGAAACAGCCCAGACCACCGGCTAAGGTCCCAAATGCCGTACTAAGTGGAAAAGGATGTGGGGATTCATAAACAACCAGGATGTTGGCTCAGAAGCAGCCACCATTTAAAGAGTGCGTAATAGCTCACTGGTCGAGAGTCCCTGCGCCGAAAATTTCCGGGGCTAAAGTACGGAACCGAAGCCGTGGCTGTGCATGTAAGTGCACGGGGTAGGGGAGCGTTGCCACAGGGGTGAAGCTGGTCTGGAAGGACTGGTGGACTTGTGGGAAGTGAGAATGTTGGTATGAGTAGCGAAAAGAAAGGTGAGAATCCTTTCCACCGAAAGCATAAGGATTCCTGAGCAACGATCGTCGTCTCAGGGTAAGTCGGGACCTAATCCGAGGCAAAGAGCGTAGGAGATGGACAACAGGTTGATATTCCTGTACCGGCAGCAATTGTTTGAGCGAAGGAGTGACACAGAAGGGCAGGCAGGCGCGAGACTGGATTGTCGCGTGCAAGCGTGTAGGGTAGTGTACAGGCAAATCCGTACACTCTGGGCCTGAGGCGTTACGCGGAGCGAGCAGAGATGCGAGCGAAGCTGCTGATCCCACACTGTCGAGAAAAGCTTCTAGTGAGAGAGCTGCCGCCCGTACCGTAAACCGACACAGGTATGCGGGGAGAGAATCCTAAGGTGCGCGGGAGAACCCTCGTTAAGGAACTCGGCAAAATGTACCCGTAACTTCGGGATAAGGGTAGCCGTCTTGGTGAAGGAACTAGCTTCTGGAGCTGAAGGCGGTCGCAGAGAAGAGGCCCAAGCGACTGTTTACCACAAACACAGGTGCCTGCTAAAGCGAAAGCTGACGTATAGGTGCTGACACCTGCCCAGTGCTGGAAGGTTAAGGAAGGATGTCCGGGCAACCAAAGCATTCGACCGAAGCCCCAGTGAACGGCGGCCGTAACTATAACGGTCCTAAGGTAGCGAAATTCCTTGTCGGGTAAGTTCCGACCCGCACGAAAGGTGTAACGATTTGGGCACTGTCTCAACGAGGGACCCGGTGAAATTGAAATACCTGTGAAGATGCAGGTTACCCGCGACTGGACAGAAAGACCCCATGGAGCTTTACTGTAACCTGACATTGGGTTTTGTTGTATTACGTACAGGATAGGTGGGAGGCTTAGAAGGCTGGACGCTAGTCTGGCTGGAGCCGGCGTTGGGATACCACCCTTGATACAACGGAATTCTAACCGAGAGAGTAACGAAATCCGGGACAGTGTCAGGCGGGCAGTTTGACTGGGGCGGTCGCCTCCGAAAGAGTAACGGAGGCGCCCAAAGGTTCCCTCAGCGCGGCCGGAAATCGCGCGAAGAGTGTAAAGGCAGAAGGGAGCTTGACTGCGAGCCAAACACGGCGAGCAGGTACGAAAGTAGGGCTTAGTGATCCGGTGGTACCGAGTGGAAGGGCCATCGCTCAACGGATAAAAGCTACCCTGGGGATAACAGGCTAATCTCTCCCAAGAGTCCATATCGACGGGGAGGTTTGGCACCTCGATGTCGGCTCATCACATCCTGGGGCTGAAGTCGGTCCCAAGGGTTGGGCTGTTCGCCCATTAAAGTGGTACGTGAGCTGGGTTCAGAACGTCGTGAGACAGTTCGGTCCCTATCCATCGCGGGCGCAAGAGATTTGAAGGGGTCTGCTCCTAGTACGAGAGGACCGGAGTGGACGGACCGCTGGTGTACCAGTTATTCCGCCAGGAGTACAGCTGGGTAGCTACGTCCGGACTGGATAAACGCTGAAAGCATCTAAGCGTGAAGCCATCCTTAAGATGAGATCTCTCACAGAGTAATCTGGTAAGACACCTTAAAGAAGATGAGGTAGATAGGCCGGGAGTGTAAGTGCAGCAATGTATTGAGCTGACCGGTACTAATATGTCGAGGGCTTGACTTCGTAAGTTTCTTCTATATAGCTTTGAGGGTTCACCTCAAGAAAATGATATATCCGGTGGTAATGGCTAAGGGGGTCCACCTGTTCCCATCCCGAACACAGAAGTTAAGCCCTTATACGTCGAAAGTACTTGGCTGGAAGCGGCCCGGGAGGATAGATAGCTGCCGGTTGAAAAAATATAAGGTATACCATTTGGTATACCTTATATTTTTTTATTGCTACAGGGTATCTATCCGACCGGGGTACCCGGAAGGCATGTGCCACCTAGCGCTTCAGCGCGTGTGGCACAGCCCACAGAGTGCAAGCGAGTCGTCGAAACAACAAAATTCTTACTTTGATGGTTATTTCTAATTTATTATGTTAAAATTAATAATAAATTACTATAACGGAGAATGAAAATTATGCTTAAAAATATTAGTATGCCTGTTATAGCTTTAGCTTTGGGGCATTTAGTAACGGATTTACAGGCAGGCGCTTTGCCAATAGTGCTGCCGCATTTAAAAGAACTTTTTGCTTTAAGTTATTCGCAGCTGGCGTTTATTGTTTTAACACAAAACGTAACTTCTTCTGTCATTCAGCCACTATTTGGCTACATAACAGATAAGAAATCTTTGCCGGCGATGCTGCCTTTTTGTGCTGCTATGGCAGGTGCGGGCTTTGCGTTTGTAGGCTGGGTTCCTGCCTATGTTTTACTTATGTGTACTGTTGTTGTAATCGGCATGGCCAGTGCAACTTATCATCCGCAGGCTTCAAAAACAGTTAATTTTTTAAGCAGCAATAACAATAAAGCAGCCAATATGGGCATTTTTTCTTTAGGCGGCAATGCCGGTATGGCAGTTGGCTCCATTTTAATGGCATTTTTGCTTACTTTGCCTGGCGGGCTGCATAATACAATGTATTTTGTTCTGCCAGGGCTTTTGGTTTTTGGCTTAATGATGAAATATATGCCCGAATACAAACGCGTTAATTTGGAACATAACTTAAAAGTACAGGCTGCCAAAAAAAGCGGTGCGGTGCAAAAAATTCCTTACGGCGGTCTTGCTTTGGTGCTGTTTTTTATTTTTATGCGCTCAACCATTCATACGGGCCTTTCCACATATTTGCCGCTGTTTTTTATTAATTTCCGCAATGCGGAGCCTGCTTTTGCAAGTATGTTAGTATCCTGCTTTTTACTTGGCGGTGTTGCTGGTACTTATGTCGGTGCTGTGCTCAGCGACAGGCTTGGGGCACGCCGTATTATTTTGGGTTCTGTATTATGCAGTATTCCCGCTATCTGGCTTATTGCCAATGTAACGCATCCGGCAGCTGTTCTGGCAGCAGTGGTGCTGGCCGGGTTTTCAATAATCGGTTCTTTTGCAACAACAACCATTTTGGCGCAGACCATGCTTCCCAATAATGTGGGCATGGCCGCCGGGCTGACAATAGGCTTCAGCGTAGGCATGGGCGGATTTGGCGTTACCATACTTGGCTTTTTAGCCGATAATTACGGTTTGCCGTTTGTTATGAATTTAATGACAGTTTTACCCGTAATTGCAACGTTAACGGCGTTTAAAATTCCTGTGCCGCCGCAAATGCAGAAGTAGTATTGAAGGGGATGTTTTGTATGGAAAATTATAAACAAGGCATTTTCTTTGGCCTTGCAGCCTATGTATTATGGGGAATTTTGCCTGTTTACTGGAAAGCATTGGAACTTGTTTCGCCGTTTGAAATTTTATCCAGCCGGTTTATGTGGTCCTGCGTTTTTGTATTTTTGCTCATTATTTTTCAGAAAAAATGGCCGCTTTTCGCCAAAGAAGTAAAACAGGTTTTCAGCAATGTTAAAACAGGAGCAGCCATGGTAGCAGCCGGTATTACCATCAGTTTTAACTGGGGTACTTTTATTTGGGCTGTTAATAACGGGCATATTGTTGAAACAAGCATGGGCTATTATATTAATCCGCTGGTAAGCATTTTATTTGCCGTAGTTTTTTTACGTGAACGGCTTGATAAAATGCAGCTTGCCGCTATTACCTGTGCCTTTATAGGCGTTGCCAGCATGGTTTACAGTTTTGGAAAAATTCCCTGGGTTTCCTTAACGCTGGCTTTTACTTTTGCTTTGTACGGATTGCTGAAAAAAATTCTGCCGGTTTCTGCCTTAACAAGCATTATGCTTGAAACATTGCTTATTACGCCGCTGGCACTTGTATATGAATACAGCTTATGGCAGCAGGGAGTTTCTTTTTATGTATCAGGAAACCTGCAAGTAATTATGATGTTAACCGGTGCAGGCGTTGTTACGGCGATACCTTTATTGCTTTTTACCGCAGGCGCAAGGCTGCTGCCGCTGAAGATAATAGGGTTTTTGCAGTATATTTCACCGACGCTTACACTTTTGATAGGTGTTTTTGTTTATAACGAAGCATTCACGGCATCGCATTTGCTGGCTTTCGGGTGGATTTGGGCCGCGCTTCTTCTGTTTATTGTTTCGCAGCTGAGGAGTAATTAAACAGATTTTACAAATGTGTAAAACTGTCTTTCTGGTGGTTTAAACATATATATGGTGTTTGGCTGAGTTATCCTCAACCTATAAAAAGTTATCAACAAAATGTGCATAATGTGTTGAAAAGTGTGGAAAAGATTTGTTAAGTTCTGTATAAACTTGTAAAAATGTGTAGAAAAAACTCTGTATAATTTTAAATCCACGTTAAACTGTGGATAACTTTGTTGATAATGTCGATAACTTGTTTATTAAAGAATAGTTTCCCAAACACAGCATATAGTGTTAATAACAAAATAAAGCGTTGTAATTATTAAGGCCGTTTTTTGTGGGCAGATGTTTTTTTGCTTGCAGAAACGGCGTTTTTTGGAGATAATATATAAGAACGATTTAAGTATTTGATAATGGAGGCATTTTAATGGCTATAAAACAAGTAACTGCCGTACAGGCAATGGAAGAAATATCCAAGGGTAAAATAATAACTGCGTCTTTAAATGAAATGCAGGGAGCATGGATTGCTCTGGCAGATTGTGAGGACGGCAGGGTGCTTACCTGTGCTTACAGCGGCGAATGCCAGGCCGCAGCACTTTTTGCAAAAAAAGACAGCGGCAAAGTTAAAAACATAACTGTTGACGTTATGGAGTTAAACCCCAATAATGCCGCTGTTGTACGCCGCTATTTAAAATGGACCGGCCCTCAGGCGCAGGGAGGCAAAGGCATCAGCATAGCGTTCAGCGACTGGCTTGGCTGTGCGGGAGCTTATGCCGCAGTGCCCTTTAAGCTGCGTCAGGCACGCCCTGTACTTGTAGATTACGCGGCCGCCAATGCGGATATTTTAAAACGCAACTTTTTGGAAGCTGTTGATACAGCCACCTGGGGCGTACTGGAACTTGGCTATAAAGAAGGTTATGGTGCCAACGCCGCAGGCCTTAAAACGGAAGAAGAAATTGTAAAAGCTCTTCTTTACGGATACAGCATGATTGGTTTTGACTGCAGCGATAAAATTGACAGCAAAATCGAAGCCATGACCTCTGAAGAAGTAGCCGCAAAATATAATCAGCTGCCGGAAGAATTCCGCGAAGCTTTAAAAGGCTCATACCTGGAAGCCGATTTTAAAGCCGGCGGGATGGTTGTGCACTTTGAACCGGAAGTGCTGCAGCGTATAGTGCTTGAATTTGGCGAAGCCATTATGCACATTCAGTACATTTATAATACCTATTTAAAAAACACTCCGTGGGAAATTGATTTTGAACTCAAACTTGCCAAATCGGATAAATTAATGACGCCGCAGGAGCTGTACTTTATCAGCAACGAATTGCAGCGCAACGGCATTAAAATGGCATCCATGGAGCTGGATGTGGAAAAAGCCGCAGCCGATGAAGAAGGCATGCATGTTTACGGCGAAATTGCCGCTACCTTTGGCTACCGCTTAAGCCTGTTTAACGCTGATTTGTATATTTCGGATATCGGCAGTACAGCCAAAGCCTTAAAAGGACAGGTTTGCTTTAAAGCGGGCAATGCACTGTGGCTTGCCGCGTTAAAAGTTGTACAGGCCGGCGACGCACAATTAGTGGAAGATATGCAGAAATTTGCCGGGCTGCCGGATTTTGACGTCCTTAAAATTCTGCCCGCTGGTGAAGCAGGCTGCGCGTGGGCAAAAGCATACAGCAAACTTTTAACTCCGGAAGCAGGCTTTGCCGGAAAAATTAAAGAAGTTCTGGCCGCTAACGCAGATGCGTATGCGGAAGAAGTTGAAAATACCGTTGCTGCAATGCTGAAAGCACTGTAAAAATTTTAAATTCAGCTTGCAAAAGCACAAAGCGGATGATATAATATTTAAGCTTGTATTAATAGATACATTCCCCTGCTCCCGAACGGGGGCCAAAGTCCAAAGGAGGAGGTGATTTCGTGAACAATTACGAAGTCATGTACATCGTTAAACCGGTTGTAGAGGAAGAAGCATTTGAAGCTGTTGTAGCTAAATTCGAAAGCCTCATTACCGCAAACGGTGGTACTGTAGAAAAAACCGACCGCTGGGGCAAAAAACGCCTCGCTTATGAAATCCAGGATTTCACCGAAGGTCAGTATGTACTCGTAACTTTCAGCGCAGAACCCAAAGCTGTTAAAGAACTTGACCGTGTAATGAAAATTACCGACGAAGTAATGCGCCATATGGTTATTAAAAAAGGCGAGTAATCCGGAGGTAACTTTAGGTTATGAACAAGATTATCTTAATGGGCCGCTTAACGCGTGACCCGGAAGTGCGTTATACCACTACCGGCAAGGTTGTATGCCAGTTTACGCTTGCGGTTGACAGGCCTTTTACTAATCAGGACGGGCAGAGAGAAGCCGATTTTATCAACATCGTTGTATGGGGTAAAATCGCAGAATTATGCGGGAACAGCCTTACCAAAGGCCAGAGAGCGCTTGTTGACGGCCGCCTGCAGCTCCGCAGCTATGATGCAAAAGACGGCGGTAAACGTTATGTTACCGAAGTTGTTGCAAACAGCGTGGAATTTATTGAACGCAAGGGTTATACTCCCGGCGGCAATACCGGCGACAGCGGCAAGAGCGACATGGAGTCTTTTGGCTCCCAGGTGCCTTTTGACGAGGAAATCCCATTTTAACAAGGAGGGTTTAAGCGAATGAAACGCGAAAGAGGCAGAAGACCGAGAAGAAAAGTTTGCAGCTTCTGTGTTGATAAAGTTGAAGAAATCGATTATAAGGACGTAGCTAAACTGCGCCGTTATATCACCGAACGCGGCAAAATTTTACCGCGCCGTATTTCCGGCAACTGCGCAAAACATCAGCGTCAGATGACCACTGCAATTAAACGCGCTCGTAACGTAGCATTGCTGCCGTTTACCTGCGAATAATAGTTGCCTGCTAAAGCAGAATAACTTACAAAAAAGATATCCCTTTTATTGTGGAAACACGGTAAAAGGGATTTTTTGTTTTTCCGTAAGGGTTGTTTTTAAGAAATTTTAAGGAAAGCTGCAAAAGCTATATGTATTTTTGAAGGGTACACAAAAAAGAAAATGTATAATAAGATAAAACTAAAATCTATCAAGTAAAGACAAAAATAAAAAAGTAACAAAATTTAACAAAAATGATGAAAAAATATTGAAAATCTGTATGTAAAATTAAAAAAATCGTTGACAAAAATGTAAAAACTTATTACAATGGTGAACAAGATAGTTGCAGGGCAGTTGTTAAAGCCGGAGGGGAGCTTAACTGCTCATAGCGGCATAATTTATTATTATAACGAAAAGGGGAAAGACAAATGAGCAAATGGAAAAAATTTACAAGCGCCTGTCTGGTTGCAGCGTTAAGCACAGCACTTCTGGCAGGCTGCGGCGGAGAAAAGAAGGACAGTGCGGCTGCTAATGCCGATAAATATGTTATCGGCGCAAGTTTTGAGCTGACAGGTAATGTTGCAAACTACGGCAAATCTACATTGTCCGGTTTAAAACTTGCTGTTGACCAGGTTAACAAAGCAGGCGGCGTTAACGGCAAACAGCTTGTTGTAGTAGAAAGCGACAACAAATCCGAGCCTGCTGAATCCGGCAACTCCGTAACCAAGCTGATTACTCAGGATAAAGTAGTGGCTGTTGTTGGCCCTGCTACCAGCGGCTGCGTATTTGCAGCTACTCCGGTAGTAACCTCCAACAAAGTGCCTCTTATTGCACCGTGCGCTACCGCACCGGCAATTACCGTTGATAACGGACAGGTTAAGGAATTCATCTTCCGCGCCTGCTTCATCGACCCGTTCCAGGGCCGCGTAATGGCTGAATTCGCCGATAAAACTCTGGGCGTTAAAAACGTAGCTATTCTGCATGATGCTTCCAGCGATTATTCCAAAGGACTTGCAGAAGTATTTGAAAAAACTCTGAACGAAAAAGGCGGCAAAGTTGTTGCCAAAGAAGCCTTCCTTTCCAAAGATATCGACTTCAAAGCAGCTTTAACCAAAATTAAAGCCGCTAACCCGGAAGCAATCTACATCCCCGGTTACTATGAAGAAGTTGCCAAAATCATCAAACAAACCCGTGAAATCGGTTTGAATGTTCCGCTGATTGGCTGCGACGGCTGGGACAGCCCGAAACTTGTTGAAATTGCAGGCCCTGAAGCATTGAACAACACTTACTTCTCCAGTGCCTTCTCCGTACAGGACCAGACCGAATCCGTTCAGAAATTTATTGCCGATTATAAAGCAATGTATCAGAAAGACCCGGATATCTTCTGCATGCAGGGTTACAATGCAGGCCTTGTTCTTGCCGATGCCCTTAAACGTGCAGGCGACGGTGCCGACGGAACCAAACTTGCAGCAGCTATTGCAGCAACCAAAGACCTTCCGGTTGCAAGCGGCAAGTTAACTTACGATAAAGACCACAACCCGATTATCAGTGCCATCATCATCGAAATGAAAGACGGCGTACAGAGCTTTAAAGAAAAAATCAGCCTGTAATTAAATTAATTTAATTGTTTTGAATTTATTTTAATTTGAGTTTATTTTAGCCCGGAAATTGTTGTTTCAGGTTTCCGGGCTATTTTAAAAATATAAATTATAATGAAACAAATGAGGGGGAAACAAAAATGAAAAGAGTATCCAAAGTCCTAACTGCCTTGGTATTGGGCACTGTGCTTGCCGGTTTGGCAGCAGGCTGCGGCGGCGGTGAAAAAAAGGCTGATACCATTAAGGTTGGTGCCAACCTTGAAATGACGGGCGGCAGCGCGTCTTACGGCATATCTTCTAAAAATGCCATTGAGCTTGCCTTTAAAGAGATTAATGAAAAAGGCGGCATTAACGGCAAACAGTTAGAACTTGTTGTTGCAGATAACAAATCGGAAGCGGCAGAAGCTACCAATGCCATGCAGAAACTGGTTTCACAGGATAATGTAGTGGCGGTTATCGGCCCTAACCTTTCTTCTTCGGTAATTGCGGCATCTGCTATTAATAACAGCGCCAAAGTGCTGGATATTGCGCCGATGGCTACCAATCCGTATGTTACGGTTGACCAGGCCAGCGGCAAAACCAAGGATTTCAACTACCGCACATGCTTTATCGACCCGTTCCAGGGCACGGTAATGGCCAAATTTGCAACGGCTGAACTTGGTGTTGGCAATGCAGCAGTTTTGATTGATAATTCTTCCGATTACGCTAAAGGCCTGGCGCAGTTTTTTAAAGAAAACTTTGTTAAAGAAGGCGGCGCAGTTACTGCGGAAGAATCTTATCTGCAAAAGGATACTGATTTTAAGGCAACACTTACTAAAATAAAAGCAACCAATCCGGACTTTTTGTATGTGCCCGGTTATTATCAGGAAGTTGGCCTGATTGTAAAACAGGCGCGTGAGCTTGGCATGAATATGCCGATTGCCGGCGGCGACGGCTGGGACAGTGCCAAGATGCCTGAAATTGCAGGTGCGGCAGCGCTGAACAATACTTACTTCTCAAGCCTTTATTCTCCTGAAGATTCATCGGACATTAACAAAAATTTTGTAGCCGCTTATGAAAAAGCATACGGCCAGAAACCTGACGTTTTTGCCGCTTTGTCTTATGATTCGGCTTTACTGGTTGCCGAAGCCATTAAAAACGCAGGCAGCACCGAACCTGCCAAAATCAGTGAAGCAATGGCTAAAATTAATGGGTTTAGCGGTGTATCGGGCAGCGTAACTTTTGACGATAAACACAACCCGGTTAAGAGTGCCGTAATTTTGGAATATAAAGATGGCGCTCAGTCTTTGAAAACCAAAATTAATCCCTGATAATTAATTGATAATTTAACTTTTTAACGGAAAGGCTGCGGTTTGGCCACAGCCTTTCCGTAATTTTAGCTGGATGCCGGTTAGTGCCGTTATTTAAGCGCAGGTAATAACTTACGGCAGTAAAGCATAGAGATTTTATGATTGAGGAATTAACAAAACTTACGGACTGGAGGACTTTTTATGGATATGGGTTCGCTTCTGCACCAGTTTTTGCAGCAGCTTATAAACGGTATATCCCTGGGCAGTATTTATGCGCTGATTGCCCTTGGTTATACAATGATTTACGGCATCCTCAAACTCATAAACTTTGCCCATGGTGATATCTATATGCTGGGCGCGTATTTTGGGTTTGTAGCTACAACAATGTTTGGCTTTTCCTTTTTGCCGGCAATTCTTTTTGCCATGGCCTGTGCAGCCGTTGCCGGTATTATCATTGAACGCATTGCCTACAGGCCGATGCGCAACGCACCGCGTATTGCTATTTTAATTACCGCAATCGGCGTATCGTTTTTGCTTGAATATGGCATGATGCTGATTGCAACTCCGCAGCCGCGTACTTTCCCGGCAGTTTTTTCGGCAGATGTTTATCATTTGGGGCCACTGGTTGTTAACAGCCAGCAGGTTGTAATTCTTGTAAGCGCAATTATTTTAATGGCCGTACTTACTTATATCGTACAATATACCAAAATCGGCAAGGCCATGCGTGCCGTTTCATTCGATACTGACGCTGCCAGACTGATGGGCATTAATATCGACCGTGTAATTTCCGCAACCTTTGCCCTGGGCTCCGCACTTGCTGCAGCAGGCGGCGTGCTGGTAGGCATTTACTATAACTCTATTGACCCGCTTATGGGCATGGTTCCGGGCATTAAAGCCTTCGTAGCAGCCGTACTCGGCGGCATAGGCATTATTCCGGGCGCTATGGTCGGCGGTATTATTCTTGGCGTTGTAGAAGCCATGGTCAGCGGTTTTATTTCTTCCACTTTCCGTGACGCAGCCGCATTCGGAATTTTGATTATTATCTTATTGTACAAACCTGCCGGTATTTTCGGCAAAAATGTACGCGAGAAAGTGTAGGTGGCAGCTATGAATTATCTTCGCAAAGCAGATTTAAAAAGAATAGTTGCCTGCGCCATTTTATTCGCCGCAGTGCAGGGCATGATGTTTGCCGATATTATCGGGCCGTTCTGGGAACTTAATATCGTCCTCATCTGCATTAATATTATTTTGGCTGTCAGCCTGAACCTTATCAACGGCTACACCGGCCAGTTTTCTATCGGCCATGCCGGATTTTTGGCCGTCGGCGCTTATACTGGCGCTATTATGACGGTTAAACTTGGTTTTCCGTTTGAAGTGGCTTTAATTGTCGGCACCGTTGCCGCAGGTTTTTTGGGTTTTTTAATCGGCCTGCCTACCTTAAGGCTTAACGGCGACTATCTGGCAATCGCCACTTTGGGCCTTGGCGAAATTATCCGCATCTGCATACTCAATATTGATTATGTCGGCGGCGCTTCCGGTTTGATGGGCATTCCCCGGTTAACAACTTTCGCCTGGGTTTTCTGGATTATGATTTTTATCATTTTCTTTATTAAAAACTTTAAAAATTCTTCTTACGGCCGCTGCTGCCTGGCTATCCGTGAAAATGAAATTGCAGCCGATACCATGGGCATAGATACTACCAAATATAAAGTAATGGCCTTTACTCTCGGCGCTGCTTTTGCCGGTACGGCAGGCGTGCTGTTTGCACATTATTTCTATATTGCGCATCCGGCGTCCTTTACTTTCATGCGTTCTTTCGATATTTTAACCATGGTTGTTCTGGGCGGCCTCGGTTCAATGACCGGTTCCATCACCGGCGCAATTCTGCTGACTTTTATTTCTGCTTATCTGGCAGAATATCCGGAATGGCGCATGATTATTTATTCCGTAACTATGATTGTCCTGATGCTGCACCGTCCGCAGGGATTGTTCGGCAATAAGGAATTAAGCATGAAGATGTTTGGCCTGGGAGGTGGCAAAGATGGAAGAACTGCTGAAAGTAAATGATATTTCCATGGTTTTCGGCGGTTTGCGAGCCGTCTCCAATTTCAGCATGACTATTAACAAAGGCGAGCTGATTGGCCTTATAGGGCCTAACGGCGCAGGCAAAACCACCGCTTTTAACATGATTACTGGTGTTTATACACCAACCGAAGGCGAGATTATTTTTAACGGTCAGCGTACCAGCGGTAAAAAATCCTACCAGGTAACGCAGCTGGGCATGGCGCGTACTTTCCAGAATATCCGCCTGTTTTCCGAGCTTTCCGTTATCGATAACGTAAAAGTTGCCTATAACATGCACGTAAAATACGGCCTTTTGGAAGCAGTAGGGCGTTTTGGCCGCTATTTTAACGAAGAAGAACAGATTACCGAAATGGCAATGGATTTGTTAAAAATTTTCCATATGGAAGATAAAGCTGATGAACTTGCCAAAAACCTGCCTTACGGCGAACAGCGCCGTCTGGAAATTGCCCGTGCGCTTGCCACCGAGCCGAAACTTTTGCTTTTGGACGAACCGGCAGCAGGCATGAACCCGCAGGAAACCAAAGAACTGATGGAACTTATCCGCTGGATAAGAGAAAAATTTGATTTGGCAATACTGCTGATTGAACACGACATGGGGCTTGTTATGGGCGTATGCGAACGCATTTACGTTTTGGAATACGGCCTTTGCATAGCCAGCGGCACGCCTGACGAAATTAAGCATAACAAACGCGTTATTGAAGCATATTTGGGCGAGGAGGTACTCTGATGTTAAAAGTCAACAATATTGATGTATACTACGGTGCCATCCATGCCATTAAAGACGTCAGCCTGGAAGTTCCGGACGGCGAAATAGTTACTCTTATAGGCTCCAACGGTGCCGGTAAAAGCACAACGCTGCATACCATTTCCGGGCTTATTAAGCCTAAAAACGGCAGCATTATTTTTGAAGATAAAGATATTGCCGGTATGCCGGCGCATAAAATTGTCGGCATGGGCTTATGCCAGGTGCCGGAAGGCCGCCATGTATTTGCCAATATGACGGTTATGGAAAACCTGGAACTTGGCGCTTACCTGCGCAGCGACAAAGCGGGCATTGAAGAAGATATGAAAAAAATATTCGATAAATTCCCGCGCCTTTTGGAACGTAAAAACCAGATTTCCGGCACGCTTTCCGGCGGCGAACAGCAGATGCTGGCTATGGGCCGCGCGCTGATGAGCCGTCCGCGCCTGCTTTTGCTCGACGAACCTTCCATGGGTCTTGCACCGTTGCTTGTTAAAGAAATTTTTAATATAATAAAAGAAATTAATGAAAGCGGTACAACGGTACTGCTGGTAGAACAAAATGCCAATATGGCGCTTTCCATTGCCGATAAAGCCTATGTTCTGGAAACAGGGCGCATTGCGCTTGCAGGCACGGCACAGGAGCTTGCCAGCAGCGAAGCGGTACGCAAAGCATATCTGGGCGGCTGAAACCCGGGAGGAGGATTTTACAATGTTAGTAAAAGAATTTATGTCCACTGAAGTTGTGACCATCAGCGAAGATAAAAACATGCTGGAAGTAAGGGAACTGATGCGCAGTTCGGATAAACGCCGCCTGCCTGTTGTAGACGACATCAGCCGTGTGCGCGGCATTATTACCGACGCCGATGTCAGCCGTACTTCTCCAACCGATGCTACAACTCTTTCCCGTTATGAAGCAAACTATCTTTTGGGCAAGCTTAAAGTACGCGATGTAATGACTAAAAATGTTATTACCGTACATTATGATGCCGGCGTTGAAGATGCTGCATATCTGCTTTATAAAAACAAAATCAACGCCCTGCCGGTTGTAGATGACGACAATAAATTATGCGGCATCATTACCGACAGCGACATTTTCCGCGCTTTTGTTGATATTATGGGCCTTGCACGCACCAGCACCCGCATTACCATTGACGTAACCGACAAAGTTGGCGTTATTGCCGATATCGGCGCCATGTTCCGCGATAATAACATCAACATTATCAGCATTGTTGCCAAACCGGAAACCAGCGTTAAAACCGAGCTTACCATCCGCGCTGAGCTTGGCGGCAAAGGGCTTGAGATTATCGAACAGCTGCGTGAAGCTGGCTACTATGTAACCGATATCAGCAATGTAAAAAGCAGGGAGTAAAATGGAATCGAAAAGCTTTAAAGTCGGTGACATTGTAAAAATGAAAAAGCCGCACCCCTGCGGCTCTTACGAATGGGAAATTTTGCGCACCGGCATGGATTTCGGTATAAAATGCTGTGGCTGCGGGCATTTTGTAATGCTGGCACGCCCCAAATTTGAAAAGGCCGTGAAGGCTGTTGTTACCCCCGATACGGAAAAATAAGTTGAAGGCGGCAGGCATAACCTGCCGTCTTTCTTCATTGTTCAAAGATAATTTACAAGCTGCGGCAGGAAAATAACGGCATACGCAGAAAATTATTTAAGTGGAAAAGAGGTATTTTATGGAGGCACTGGAAAAAATAACTTCCGCAATCGGTGAAAAACTGGAAGGACGCAAACCTTCACTGGACCGCGACGATAATTTATGGGACGCTGCCGTACTTTTGCCGCTGGTAAATACACCGCAGGGCGTAAGCGTACTGTTTGAAGTACGCGCCGCAAAACTCGGCTGGCAACCGGGTGATGTATGCTTTCCCGGCGGCAGGGCAGAATGCAGCGACGAAAGCTTTGAGGCAACGGCCGTAAGGGAAACCTGTGAAGAACTGGGGCTTGAAAGCAGCAGCATAAAAATCGCTGGCGGCCTTAATTATCTGGTAACGCACATGGGGCCGGTTATTCACCCTTATGTGGGCTATATTGAGCACAGCGGGCAGTTTAATTTTAACAAAGATGAAGTTGACGAGGTTTTTACCGTGCCGCTTGATTTTCTGCTGAAAAATCCTCCGCGTATTGCCCATATGGAACTGGCAAATAAAGCGGGGGACGATTTTCCGTTTGACCTTTTGCCGCGCCAGCCGCACGAATGGAATAAACGCAAAGGCTACCATGTTTATATTTACGAATATGGCGGCCACGTTATCTGGGGGCTGACCGCGCGCATTCTGCACGGATTTTTAAACAGATTTGCCGCCGATATTAAAGCGGCGTTAGAGGGGGAAACAACTTGCTGACATCGCATGTCAAAAAAATTTTGGTGCTGGCGCTTATTTTAATAGCGGCAGCAAGCTACTGGTCTTATTCTTTTATAGACGGCGACAGCCCGCTGGATAATTTAAGCAAGTCCGAACGGCTTGATTTGAAAAAGAATATCGTTGTTTTGGGCGTTGACGAAAGGCCTTCCGAAGAAGATACAGGCCGCAGCGATACTTTGTTTGTTGTAATGCTTGACAGCGACAACAACAATGTTTCCCTGCTTTCCGTGCCGCGCGATACAAGGGTTAAAATTCCCGGTTACGGCTGGGATAAAATTAACCATGCCTTTGCCTTTGGCGGGCATAAGCTTACGCAGCAAACCACGGAAGAACTTTTGGGAATACGCATCAATAACTATGTTATGATAGACTTTAAAGGCTTTAAAGGGCTGGTAGACGCTATTGGCGGCGTGGATATTGAAGTTGAAAAGCCCATGAGTTATTATGACGAGTGGGACGGCTTTACCATTGACCTTGCACCGGGCATGCAGCATATGGACGGCGACAAGGCCATTCAGTATGTGCGCTACCGCGATGAAGAAGGCGATATCGGCCGTATCAGGAGGCAGCAGAAATTTTTAAAAGCCGTTTACAGTAAGGTTACTTCGGTGGAAATTATACCCAAACTGCCTGCTTTGGTAGAACAGGCCAACAAAATGGTGGATACCGATTTATCCATCGGCGATATGATGGACTTGGCGCAGGCTCTGCATGGTATGATGGAAAAACAGGGCGGCTTGCACGCTGCCATGGTGCCGGGGCTGCCGGAATATATTGACGGCGTAAGCTACTGGATTCCTGATATTACGGATTTACGCAAGCAGATGGCTGAAATGCAGGGCGCGGAAATGACGGACCGTTACCGCCGCGGCGCAGAACGCATGGAAGCAGAATATGTACGTAATCTGGAACGCGCTAAACAGGAAATTGAAAACGAACTTAACGGCATTGATAAAAAGCTCGATGAAGAAGAAGCTGACGCTGAAAATAAAGACAAGGATAAATTAGACAGCAGCGGCAAAAAGGCTGTTGAAGAAAAAGCTGACAAACGCAGTGCGGATGACAGCAAAAAAACCGGCAGCAAACGTTCCGCCAGAAAAGCCGTGCAGGAATTTGCCGGTGAAAGCGCCGGAAGCAGCAGTGCGGAAATAAAAGAAACACCCAAGCAGAGCTACGGCGGCGTAATACGCGTTGTTGTAATCGACTGCAGCGGCGACCCTGCCAAAGCTGCCAGCGCACGCGAGCGCCTCAGCAATCTTGGCATGAGCGTAACTGACGGCGGCAGCGGCAATGTGCGTGAAGAAACATTAATAGTTTCCACAACCACCAGCGGGCGTGTTGTTACACGCCTTACGGAAGCCCCGTTTGTGCACGGAATGAGCATCAGCCGCAAGGACGGCGCCGATTATGACGGCATTGTTTATGTCGGCAAAGACTACAAATAACAAAAACTGTTTCATAAGTCACAAAATTTTAAAGTTTTTTTAATTACCACTTGCTAATTGGCGTTAAAAATGGTATACTTAAATCATCAAATAGCCCCTCATTTGGCCCTTCTCGTAAGGGCTTTTTTTTTGCCCATTTTTCAGCCGCTGCTTTTACATAAATTTAACAGCGCCGTGCCGTTTCGTTTATGCGCCAATTCGTATATAATAAAATACATAGTTTATTAATGCAGGAGTAAAAGAAATGCTTTATAATGACAGGGCTGCATTTATTTTGCAGCAGTTACAGCTTAAAAGTACGGTTAAAGTAACAGAAATAGCCAAAAGCTTAAACGTATCGGTAGATACCGTACGCCGCGATTTAAAAGCGTTGGAAGAACAGGGGCAGCTTAAATGCGTGCATGGCGGCGCAAGCCTGCCGGATTATATGCTGGCCTTCAGTAATTTCAGCGGGCGTGAAATCATCCATATTGAAGAAAAACGCCGGGCGACGCTTAAAGCGCTGGAACATTTGCGCCCGGGCAGCGTGATTGCCTTAAACTCCGGCACAACCAATGTTATTCTGGCGCAGGAATTAATTAAGCGTTTTACGGATTTAACCATAGTAACCAACAATGTTTCGGCGGCCATGGTGCTGATGCAGAACCAGTCGTTGCGCACGATTGTGCTGGGCGGTGATTTGGACAGCCTGGAGCACTCTACTTACGGCAGCATCTGCGAAAGAGAACTTGGCAGGTATTATCCCGATATTTGCTTTTTGTCCATTAACAGCGTCGATGCGGAAGCAGGTTTTACCGATTTCCGTTTTGCTGAAATTGGCATTATGCAGCTGATGGCAAGAAATTCCTCCAAAGTAATTGCCGTTATGGACAGCAGTAAACTGGGGCGCCGCTCCAAAAAAGTAATTATGGATAACAGCATGATAGACCTGCTTGTTATGGACAGCATAAAACCGGAAGTGCGGGAGCTTTACCGCCGCGCCGGCATTTGCATTGAATAAAATAATAAAAAAATATCGCAGCTGACGGGTTAAAAGCCTGTTGGCTGCGTTTTTTATTTTACGCAGATTTAAAAATAACTTTATCTGTATTTGCTTGTTTAGGAATGTTAAGTGCGATAAGATAAAACTGTAGAAAACAGCAAATATAAAATATAAAAAAGCAAAAAACAGCAAAGGAGAATTATCATGACAGAAAAGCAGCAAATTAAAATGGTAGTATTCGACTGGGCAGGTACTACTACCGATTTTGGTTCTCAGGCACCGGTAGATGTTTTTGACAGAACTTTCCGCCAGAAAGGGCTGGTATTTACCAAAGCTGAAATTAACGCGCCCATGGGCATGGAGAAAAAAGCCCATATTAAAACCATGCTTTCTACCGAAAAAGGCCAAAAGCTTTGGGAAGATGCTTACAGCCGCAGCTGGAACGAGGACGATATTGAAGATGTTTACCAGTGCTTTGAAGGCAACCTGCGTACTGTTGTTGCCGAATACAGCAAACTTATTCCCGGTGTAAAGGAAACCGTGGAAAAATTAAGGGAAATGGGCTTAAAAATCGGTTCTACCACCGGTTACACCAGCGAAATGATGCAGTATGTACTGCCGGTAGCCAAAGAACAGGGCTACGAGCCTGACTGCTGCGTAACCCCGGATATTACCGAATACAGCCGTCCTACTCCTTTTATGGTGTTTGAATGCATGCGCCAGTTAAATGTTTATCCGCCCAAGCTGGTTGTAAAAGCCGGTGATACCGTTATGGATATTTTGGAAGGCAAAAATGCAGGCGCATGGTCTGTGGGCATTATTAAAGGCTCCAACGTTGTTGGCCTTAACGAAGCTGAATATAATGCTCTTGATGAGCAGGCTAAAAAAGAACTGCACGAAAAAGCAAGAAAAATTTATCTGGATGCCGGTGCAGATTATGTAATTGAAGACATTACAGAGCTGCCGGAAGTTATTGCCAAAATTAACGAAAGCTTATAACAGGGAGGGCTTTTTGTTGAATACTTATTATAATCCGGTAAGAACTTATCAGGGAGTTGGCAGCCTTTCGGTATTGCCGCAGCTGGTAAACGGTTTGAACCCCAAAAAAATTTTGCTGCTTATCTGGGATGAAAGCGTGCTTGAAAACCGTTATATAAAAGAAACGGCAGCCGCTTTTGCAGATATTTTAACAATAAAAACCTTTGCCTGGTCTAACCCGGAAATGTTTCAGTTATATGAAATTTATAATGAAACCAAAAACGAAAATTACGAACTGGTTATTGCTGTTGGCGGCGGCAGCGTGCTTGATGTAGGCAAATCGCTGTGCTGCCTGTACGCGCAGCCGGTAGAATCTCTGGAAGCCATGCGCAATATGATTGCCGCAAAAACTTACAGCAAACCGCAGTGCAAATGGATTGGCATTCCGACAACGGCGGGCACCGGCAGCGAAGTAACCTGCTGGGCCACTGTATGGGATTCCGAGCATAACAAAAAATATTCTGTCGATACGCAGGATAACTATGCTTATGCAGCCGTTATCGACCCTGTGCTGGCATCTTCCATGCCGGTTAAGCTGGCAGTATCTTCAGCGCTGGACGCGGTATGCCATGCTGCTGAAAGTTACTGGGCCAAGGCAAGCAACACCGTGTCGCGTGCTGCTGCACTTGCTGCCATTAAAATTATTATGGAAAATATCGACGGGCTTTTGTGCGGCAAGGAAGAAGCGCATGACGCTATGGCACAGGGCAGCATGCTGGCAGGGCTTGCATTCAGCAATACGCGCACTACGGCCTGCCATTCCATCTCTTACCCGCTGACAATGAAATACCATATTCCGCACGGCGTTGCGGTAAGTATGCTGCTGGCACCTGTTATGCGTTTAAACCAGCCGTATATTAAAAACAGAAAAGAACTGTTTGGTGCTTTTGGTGTTGAAAATGTCAGCGAGCTTTCGGAAAAAGTTACCGCAATTCTTGAAAAATCCGGCAGCCCGACTAAATTAAGCCAATGGGGTGCTAACGAAAGCGACTTTGAAGAACTTGTTGCCCACAGCATGACCAAAGGCCGCGCCGATAACAACCCGGCCGAGCTTACTGCCGTTAATGTTGAAGAAATTTTAAGAAGCGTATTTTAACAAGGGGGATTAAATTATGAAAAAGAGTATCGCATGTGTTTTATTATCTGCCATGGTAGCATTTGGCAGCTTTGCAGCAGGCTGCGGCGGCAACAGCCAGCAGGCCGAAAAGAAAACCTTTACCATCGCTTATGCGCCGAATGAATCCACAACGGACAGCACCGACGCAAGAAGCACTCTTGCCAAAGACCTTGGCAAAGTAATTAATATGGAAGTTAAGGAAATTCAGGCAAGCGATTATACCGCTATTATTGAAGCACTGCGCACCGGCAAGGCCGATATGGCATATATGGGCGCTTTGGCAGTTGCCATGGGTGCAGAACGTGCAGGCGTAACGCCTATTGTTATGAAAGCCCCTAACGGCGATAAAGCGCAGGCTGTTTACCATTCCGTATTTGTTACCCAAAAGTATAACAACGAAATCAACAGCATTAAAGATTTTAAGGGCAAAACCATTGCCTTTGTTGACCCGGATTCCACTTCCGGCAATCTCGTGCCGACTTCCGAAATTATGAAAGCATTCCCGGATTTACATTTAACCAATGAAAAAATCCATACCAACGGCGAATTTTTTGAAGCCGTAAGTTTCTCCGGCAAGCATCAGGCAGGCTTACAGGCTGTAATTAAGGGCGATGTGGACATTGTGCCTATTTCCGACCAGATTATGGCAAGCGAATTTAAAAACGGCAACGCCGATGAAAACGCCGTTAAAGTTGTACATTCTTCCGCCGCTATTCCGGCAGAAGCTATGGTTGTAAGCAAAACTGTTAATGAAGATTTGAAGAAAACCTTAACCAAATTCCTGGTTGAATACAACAATAAAGATTATTTTGACAAGGTAATCAAAAAAGCCGATGCCCGTTTTGTAGAATGCAGCATGGAAGATTACCAGCCGATTGTAGAACTTAACAAAAATATTAATACTCATTAATAGGTTTTAGCCTGATGGCGGGAGAATGTTTTATGGAACCTGTTTTGAAATTTGTAAATGTAAACAAATACTATAATAATAACGTGCATGCGCTGCATAATATCAACCTGGAAATTGCCGCGGGCGAATTCATATCGGTAATAGGCCCCAGCGGCAGCGGCAAAAGCACACTGCTGCGCACGGTAAACAGGCTGATTGATGTTTCGGACGGCGAAATATGCCTGGACGGCGAAAATATTACCAGTATCGGCGGCAAAAAGCTGCGTGCGGTACGCCGCAAGGTTGGCATGATTTTCCAGAACTATAACCTTGTATACCGTCTTTCCGTACTGCAAAATGTGCTGCATGGTTATTTAGGTTATCTTGACGGCATTAAAGGCATTTTGGGCATTTACCCGGAAGAAGAAAAGCTGCGTGCCATCGGCCTGCTTGAAGAAATGGGGCTGGGCGCATTCTGCTATAACCGCGCGGCCGATTTATCCGGCGGGCAGAAACAGCGCGTGGGTATTGCCCGGGCAATTATGCAGCGCCCAAAAATCATGCTGGCCGATGAACCGATTGCCTCGCTTGACCCTTCCAGTGCCAAAAACATCATGGATATTCTGGCAGGGCTTGTTAAAGAACGCCAGATAACCTGTATTGTAAATTTACATCAGCTTGAGGTTGCCAAAAAATATTCTACCCGCATTATCGGTTTATCCAAAGGCACCATTGTGTTTGATGGCAAACCGGAAGAATTAACGGACGAGGTTGTGGAAAAAATATACGGCACAAGCAGTGCCAATTTAATTGGAGGGGCAGAAAGTGAAGAACAGCATATCAGTTATGCCGCCTGCTGAAAAAAGAATATATAATATCTTTTTTGTGGTAATTGCAGCGCTGTACGCTGTATGCAGCTTCTTTACGGAGTTTTCGCCGCTGGCGGTGCTTGCCAATCTGGACCAGTTCTGGCTGTTTTTGTCAGAGGATTTTTTCCCGCCGCAGTTTCCTACCGATATAAGAATGTACAATATTCTGGACAGCGTGGCTGTAACCATTGCCATGGCCATTTCTTCAACCACCATTGCCGGAATACTGGCGTTTTTCACGGCGCTTTTTGCCAGTGAGCTGGTATCGCCGTTTCCCAAATGCGCCAAATTTGTGCGTGGCTTTGCTACCTTTTTGCGCAATATACCGGCGCTTGTCTGGGCGTTTATACTGTTTTCCTCGCTTGGAATTGGCACAGGCGTTGGTTTTGCAGCGCTTTTAATAACCAGCTTTGCCTTTATGGTAAGGGCTTTTACGGAAACAATGGAAGATATTTCGGTAGACTGCCTTGAAAGCCTGGAAGCGGTTGGCGCAGGTTTTTGGCAGCGCGTGGCGCACGGCATTATGCCTTCGTGCATCAGCGGTTTTCTGGCGTGGTTTTTATACTGCATTGAAGTTAACGTCAGGGCGTCAACCATTGTAGGCATGGTTGGCGGCGGCGGTGTCGGCATGGTGCTGTTTTCGTACATCAAATCGTTTAATTACCACATGGCCTTTACCGTTATTTTAATTATAGCTGCGGTTGTAATTTTGGTTGACAGAATTACCGGTAAAATAAGAAAGGAACTGGAACAATGAAAGAGCCATTGGCGCAAAGCACTGTTGCTGTCCGTTATGGGTTTAACCATAAAATTAAAACAGAATGTGCTTACCAAAATAAAGCCATACCCGTATTTTTAGGCAGTACAGCCGCATTGTGCGTGCTCAGCCTTTTATATCTTGACGTTGACTGGATAAAGCTTGCCGGCCGTGTGCCGGATATGGGCAGTATATTTTACCGCCTGGCACAGTTCGATTTTAAATATATGGATTTAATTGCCGCGGCGATGTGGGAAACGCTTTCCATTACGGTACTTTCCACATTGTACAGTGTTATTTTAGGTTTGTTTTTTGGCATGTTTGCGGCAGAAAATATTTTCCGTATGCGCTGGCTGTCGGTATTGGTGCAGTCCTGGTTTACCTTTTTGCGTGCCGTGCCGACGCCGGTATGGGTGCTTTTAATGATGGTATGCCTCGGTATGGGGCCTGCCGCCGGTATTGCCGGTTTATGCGTGCATACAACGGCGTTTTTTACCCGTGCTTTCGCGCAGAGCTTTGAAAGCATCCCGCAGGAAACTATCGAAGCGCTGGAAGCAACAGGCGTTGGCAGAATAGGCGTATTCTTCAACGCCGTGCTGCCTGCGGCACTTTCGCAGCTGGTAGCGTGGATAGCCATGCGCTTTGAAATAAACTTTTCGGAATGTGCCATTTTGGGCATGATTGGTGCCGGCGGCATTGGTTTTATCATTGCGCGCAGCATACAGGGCTATGAATACGGCACGGCAGGCGTGGCAATTGTGCTGGTGTTTGCCTTTGCCTATTCCATTGAAAGACTGTTCATTTTCATTAAAAATAAAATCCGTTGAATTGCTTTAATTTTAAACCCGCAGGCAGAGCCATGCGGGTAATTTTTTGTCTGCTCTAAAATTTTACGGCGTGCGGATATGGTATAATAAATATAAAAAAGTTTAGAGGTTATTATGAACGAAATTCAGTTTTTGCTGTATAACACACCGGATGAAAATATAAAAGTAAACGTAATTGTAAAGGACGAAACGCTGTGGCTGACGCAAAAAGCCATGGCTGAGTTATTTGACGTAAATTCTCAAGCTATAACTAAACATTTAAAAAATATTTTTGATGAAGGAGAACTTTCTAAAGAGGCAACTTGTTCCAAAATGGAACAAGTTCAAAAAGAAGGAGAAAGATTAGTAAAACGCAATGTGGAATTTTACAATCTTGATGCCATTATTTCCGTTGGTTACCGTGTAAATTCGCAAAAGGCAACTAAATTTCGTATATGGGCAACCGCTATTTTAAAAGAATATATTCAAAAGGGGTTTGTGCTTGATGACGAGCGTTTAAAACAGGGTAATACGGTTTTCGGCAAAGATTACTTCCGCGAATTGCTGGAACGCATCCGTTCTATTCGTGCCAGCGAAAGAAGGATTTGGCAGCAGATTACAGATATTTTTGCCGAGTGCAGTATTGATTACGACCCTAAGTCGCAGACTACACGCCAGTTTTACGCTATGGTGCAGAATAAATTTCATTACGCTATTGCCGGGCAGACGGCGGCAGAAATTGTATATAACAGCGCCGACCACACCAAAGAAAATATGGGGCTGACGACATGGAAATATGCTCCGGACGGGCGCATTTTAAAAAGTGATGTTACCGTTGCCAAGAACTATCTGCCGGAAGAACAAATACGCCGTTTGGAACGCGCTATTACAGGTTATTTTGATTACATAGAAGATTTGGTAGAACGTGAAAACACTTTTACCATGGAGGAATTTGCCGCCAGCGTTAATGAATTTTTAGCATTCCGCAGATATAAGATATTAAAAGATAACGGCAGAATATCACGCCGACAAGCGGAAGAAAAAGCTGCTGCCGAATATAACGAATTTAATAAAACACAAAAGATAGTATCTGATTTTGATAAACTGATAGCGAGTAGTAAAAATAAATTTTAAAATGTTAATCAATCATTACTTTTTTGCTTTTTGCCGCCAGTTATTGTACAATATTAAGATAGTGAAATGTAAAATCTAAGGAGCGATAAATGTGAGTACAAATTTAGAAGTAGGTATTGTAGGCCTGCCTAACGTAGGCAAAAGCACGCTGTTTAATGCTATTACCAAAGCAGGGGCAGAAGCTGCCAACTATCCTTTCTGCACCATAGAACCGAATGTGGGCGTTGTAGATGTGCCTGATGCGCGCCTTAACGTGCTGGGCGAAATGTTCAAATCCAAAAAAATCGTGCCTGCCGCTATGCGCTTTGTCGATATCGCAGGGCTTGTAAAAGGCGCGTCCAAAGGCGAAGGCCTCGGCAACAAATTCCTTGCGCATATCCGCGAGGTTGACGCCGTTGCGCAGGTTGTGCGCTGCTTTGAAGACGGCAATATTACACACGTGGAAGGCAGCATTAACCCGCTGCGCGATATTGAAATCATCAATACCGAATTGTGCCTCGCCGATATGGAAACAGTGGAAAAACGCCAGGAACGCCTTGTTAAGCTGTTAAAAACCGGCGATAAAAAAGTGCCGGTGGAAAAAGCTGTTCTTGATAAGGTTATGGAAGGCCTTGGTGAAGCCGTTCCGGCACGCCGCCTTGGGCTGACTGATGAAGAAAAGGAATTTTTGACAGAGCTGCACCTTTTAACCATGAAACCGGTGCTGTATGTTGCCAATGTTGCCGAAGACGAAGTGGCAGCGCCGGAAAACAACCCGCATGTGCAGGCCGTTATGAAATATGCCGAAGAAGAAGGCGCCGAAACGATTGTTGTTTCCGCCAAAATGGAATCGGAAATTGCCGAACTGCCGGAGGACGAAGCCAAGGAATTTTTGGAAATGGCAGGGCTTGAAGAAGCAGGCCTTGACCGCCTGATTAAAGCCGGTTTTAAACTGTTGGGCCTGATGACCTATTTAACCGCCGGTGAAACCGAAAGCCGTGCCTGGACCATTAAACGCGGCACCAAAGCACCGCAGGCAGCCGGTAAAATTCACAGCGATTTTGAACGCGGCTTTATCCGTGCCGAGATTGTATCTTATGATGACCTTGTAGCCTGCGGCAGCAAAGCGGCAGCGCGCGATAAAGGCCTTGTCCGCCTTGAAGGCAAAGATTATGTAATGCAGGACGGCGACGTTGTAGAATTCCGCTTTAACGTATAACTTAAAATCTGCTGTTTACAGCATAAAGCAGACAGTGTTTAAAGCACTGCCTGCTTTTTTTTTGCGGCTTTTTACGGCAATATTTTTGTTTACGGTTAACATCATTAAGAAAATGTTTTGTTTGAGTTAGTAATGTAAAACTTGGGAAAAGTAGGGTTAAAAGGCGGTAAATACGCTTGCAGGGCGCAAAATGGCTGGTTAAAATAGGAAAAAAGACGCAAATAAAAGCAGTTTAAATATGTTATGGAGGAATAAAAAATGCTGCAATTAAAAAATATCCGCAAATCGTATGACAGCAAAGTCATTCTCGACAGTATTTCGCTGGATATTAATGACGGCGAGATAGTTTCCATTCTGGGGCCTTCCGGCAGCGGCAAAACAACGCTTTTGAACGCAATTTTGGGGCTTACTGAAATTGACGGCGGGCAGATTATTTTTGACGGCAAAGACTTAACCAACGTGCCGATGAAAGACCGCGGCTTTAACATTGTATTTCAGGATTACGCACTGTTCCCGAATCTGAACGCCTACGAAAATATCGTTTACGGCCTGCGCAACAAACCGGGCATTTCCAGTGCTGAAGAAGTACAGGAACTCATCAGCCTGCTGGGCTTAAAAGAGCATTTAAACAAGCGCATTGACCAGCTGAGCGGAGGGCAGAAGCAAAGAGTTGCCCTGGCACGCACTTTGGTTATGAAACCGAAAATCCTGCTTTTGGATGAGCCTTTAAGCGCGCTGGACGGCGTTATCAAAGAATCCATCAAAGAGCGTATTCAGCTTATAGCCAAGCAGTATCATTTAACCACCATCATTGTTACGCATGACCCGGAAGAAGCGCTGACGCTTTCCGACAAGGTGCTGATTATCAACGAGGGTCAGATTTCCCAGTTCGACCAGCCTCATGTAATTGTTACCCAGCCGCGTACTCAGTTTGTGGAAAAATTTATTTTGTCGCAGCTGCGCATTAAGCGCGATAACATTTTCCGCCTGTTTGGCGAACCTTGTGCTTTTGCCGGAGTTGCAAGATGAACAGAAAAAGTTTTGAATTAAAATTTTGTTTTTTGTTTGTAAGCGTTGCGTTTGTTTTCTTTTTGGGGCTGCCGCTGGCAAACCTGGCATACAAATCCTTACAGACAGGCAGCGGCACAGGCCTTGGTAATTATGCTGCCATTTTAACTGACGATGCCTTTTTAACGGCCTTCCGCAACAGCTTTGCAATCTCCGCCCTGGAAGCTGCCATTACCACGGTTGCGGCGTTTATACTGGCTTACGGGCTGCATTTAACGCGCATACCGGGCAAAATAAAAGAAGGCTTGCAGCTTGTAGTTATGATGCCGATGTTCCTGCCTTCCATTACCTACGGCTTTGCTGTTATTTATTCTTTCGGCAAGCAGGGGCTGATAACAAAACTTGTCGGTGAGCAGCTGTTTCCGATTTACGGCTTCTGGGGGCTTTTGATTTCGTTTATTGTTTATACCCTGCCGCCGGCGTTTCTGGTGCTGTATAACACGTTCTTTTATATCGACAAGAACTTTATTACGGTATCGAAAATTATGGGCGACAGCCCGCTGCGCACTTTGTGGATGACAAGTGTGCGCCCGCTTTTGGGCAGCCTGATGGCGGCGTTCATTTTATCGTTTTTCCTCAGCTTTACGGATTTCGGTATTCCGGTATCCATCGGCGGCGAATACAATATGATTGCCGTTGAGCTGTACATGAAAATGATGGGCGCCCTGCCTGATTTTGAACGCGGCAGCGTTATAGCAATGGCAATGCTGGTGCCTTCCGTTATCAGCGTTATGCTGCTCCGCTATATGGAAAAATTCAATTTCCGCTATAACAAAATCAGCCGTTATGAGGTGCAGCGCTCCTTTATGCGCGACGGCGCTTTCGGCTTGTTTTTTGCAGCGGTTGCACTGCTGTTTGTTTCGGTTTTTGCCATTATGTTCATTGTGCCGTTTGTAAAAAGCTGGCCGTACCAGCCGGTGTTTACGCTTGATACCTTAAAACGCGTGCTCAGCGATAATTCGCTGGTGGATGTTTACGTAAACTCCTTAATGGTGGCGGGCATTACGGCGGTGGCAGGCACGGTGCTGTGCTACGCGGCAGCTATGGTTAATGCGCGCAGCGACCTTAACAAATACTGCAAAATTATTATGGACGTTATTGCCATGGTAACCAATACGGTGCCGGGCATGGTGCTTGGCGTTGCCTTCATCTTCATTTTTTCGGGCACGCCGCTGCAAAGCACGTTTGCAATTTTAATAATTGCCAACATCCTGCATTTTTTCACCACGCCGTATTTAATGATTAAATCTTCGCTTTCCAAAATGAATGAATCGTGGGAAACCACGGGCCTTTTAATGGGCGATACCTGGCTTAAAACAGTAATTAAAGTAGTAATACCCAATTCAAGGGCAACTATTTGCCAGATGCTGAGCTACTTTTTCGTTAACGCTATGGTAACCATCAGCGCCATTGTTTTTCTGGCAGGTGCGCGGACAATGGTTATTACCACCAAAATTAAGGAGCTGCAATATTTTGAAAAATTTGACGCAGTGTTTGTATTGTCACTCCTGATTTTCTTTACCAACGTGGTGGCTAAAACCTTCTTCGACAAACTTGATGAACAGGAGGAAATTCCTCTTTATAAAAAAATTAAAAATTTATTCAAAGCAAAGGAGAATCCCAATGAAAAATTTTGCTAAGTTGTTGACCACAGCACTGATGATTGGCTGCCTGGCAGCAGGTATCGCCGGATGCGGCGGCAGTGAAGGCGGCAAGGACGCAGCCGCAGTAAAACAAACCGTAATTTACACCAATTCCGATGAAGAAGCACAGACAGCGATGAAAAACGCGCTTGATAAAAACGGTTTTGAAGGAAAATACATCATGCAGTCTTTCGGTACTTCCGAACTTGGCGGTAAGCTTGCTGCCGAAGGCAAAAACATTGAAGCCAATGTTGTAACCATGACCAGCTATTATTTAGACAGCGACCAGAAACAGCACCCGATGTTCCTTGAAATTAAAGACACAGCCAAACCGCTGGCAGAACACCCCAACTTTTATGTGCCTGTGCTTGGCAACTGCGGCGCACTGTTTGTAAACACCGAAGAACTTAAAAAAGCCAACCTGCCGATGCCGAAAGCCATCAAAGACCTGGCAGACCCGATGTATAAAGGCCATATTTCCGTGCCTGATATTACCGGTTCTTCTACCGCATGGCTGATGACTCAGGCTGTGCTTAACGAATACGGCGACGAAGAAGGCGCAAAAATCATGAAACAAATCGAAGCCAACGCTATGCCGCATCTGGAAAAATCCGGCTCGGGCCCGCTGAAAAAAATCCGTGCCGGTGAAGTTGCAGTAGGCTTTGGCCTGCGCCATCAGGCTGTTGCCGATAAAGCCAAAGGCCTGCCGGTTGATTATGTAGACCCTGTTGAAGGAAACTTTATGCTGACTGAATCCGTTGCTGTTATTGATAAAAATGCCGCCGAAAACGAACAGGCTAAAAAAATTGCCGAATGCATTCTTAAAAATGCCCGCCCGGAACTTTTGAAAATTTACCCGGTAGCATTGTTTGAAGGTGAAAAAGTAGACGACGCAAACAAACCGGCTAACCCGAAAGTTTACAAAGAGCCTTTAACCGTAGAACTTTTGCAAAAACATCAGGACCTTATCAAAAAATAAATCAGGTGACATAAATGGATAAAAATACTTATAAACTTTTAACTCCCGGCCCTTTAACTACTACGGAAACCGTTAAGGAAGCCATGCAGATTGACCGCTGCACCTGGGATGAAGATTATAAAAACATGACGCAGGAAATACGCACCGGCCTTTTAAAACTTGCCCATGCGGATAACGGTGATTACACTACTGTGCTGATGCAGGGCAGCGGAACCTTTGGTGTTGAAAGCGTGCTTTCAAGTGTAATTTCCAGTACTGATAAAGTGCTGGTTTTGCAAAACGGCGCATACAGCAAACGCATGGTGGAAATGTGCGATTACCACGGCATTAAGTACGTGGTTTACGAAGAAGATTATGCGCACGTGCCCGACCCGGCCATTGTGGAGGACGTTTTAAAATCCGACGGGAATATTACCCATATTTCCATGGTACACAGCGAAACCACCAGCGGCCTTTTAAATGACATTGCAGTCATTGGCGAACTTGCAAAAAAATATAACAAAAAATTTATTGTAGACGCTATGAGCAGCTTTGGCGGTGTTGATATTAATGTGCCAGAACTTGGCATTACCTATCTTGTAAGCAGCGCCAACAAATGCATTCAGGGCGTGCCCGGCTTCAGCTTTATTATTGCCAAAGTCAGCGATTTAAAACAAACCAAAGGCATTGCCCGCAGCCTTTCGCTTGATTTATATGCCCAGTGGGAAACTATGGAAAAAGACGGCGGCAAATGGCGTTTTACTTCTCCTACCCATGTTGTGGCGGCTTTCAGCCAGGCGCTTAAAGAACTGGCAGCAGAAGGCGGCATTACCGCAAGGAATGCACGCTATACCGCAACCAACAGGGCTTTGCGCAAAGGCATGGAAGAACTTGGCTTTAAAGCCTATATCGACGAAGCACATCAGGGGCCGATTATTACAACTTTCTTCTATCCAGAAAACTGCAAATTCACCTTTGCAAAAATGTACGCTTATTTAAAAGACCACGGCTATGTAATTTACCCGGGCAAACTTACCGATGCGGAAACCTTCCGCCTCGGCAATATCGGTGAAATTTACATGGATGATGTGGAAAAAATCCTTGGTATTTTTAAGGATTTTGTAAGCGCTGAAAATTAAGAATAAGTGAATTCAAAAAGCCGGAGGCATTTGCTTCCGGCTTTTGTGCAGTATTGGGCAGCTGCGGCAGATTTTAATTTTGCTGTTGGAACAGGTGCTTTTAAAGAGTTGTACGGCATGGATATTCTGTTAGGTGCTGCAATTAGTTTTCTGTTTTTTATAGCAGCACATAATAAAAACACCCGCGCTTCACAGCACGGGTGTTAATTTTTGTAAGGCTTTAAGGCTTATTACAGAGCGGCGGGAATTTCACCGTCGTCGGAAAGTTTACCTTTAAGGTCGTGGTCAACCATTGCGCATACGCAAGCATCGGACCATACGTTTTCAGCGGTTTCGATCATGTCGATAATGGTGTAAATCGGAAGGATAATACCCATTAAGCCAATCGGTGCGCCAATGCCTGCCATCAGAGAGAGGGTCAGGAAGTAGCAGCCCATCGGTACGCCTGCATTGCCTACTGCAGCAAGAACTGCAATGCATACCCAGGTCAGCATGGTGGTCATGGTCAGTTCAAAACCGGCATTCTGCATAATGAACAGAGAAGTTACCAGAATGAAAGCTGCGCAGCCGTTCATGTTGATGGTGGTGCAGATAGGCAGTACGAAGCGGGAAACCTTCGGGTTGCATTTCAGGTTCTGTTCGGAGCATGCCAGGGTTACAGGCAGGGTGCCGGCAGAGCTCTTGGTAAAGAGTGCAACAGCGATTGCCTGGCCCATCTGGCGCATAACGTAAATCGGGTTAAGGCCGCGGATTACGAGGATAATCGGCAGAACGATGAAGAACTGAATAGCGTTGCCGAGCATTACAACTGCGGTGTATTTGCCCAGAGCGCCAACAATTACGCCTGCTTCAATCTGTGCGGAAAGCTGGCCTGCGAAAGCAACGATACCAATCGGCAGAACATAAAGGATAGCACGGATAAGGGTGAATGCCAGTTCCTGAACGCCCTGAATGATTTTAAGGAGTGCTTCGCGGTTTTCGGTTTTCGGCATGAAAGCCAGTGCCAGGCCAACGGCAGCAGCAATAAGCATAACGGAAAGTACGTTGCCGGAAAGGAACGGAGCCAGTACGTTGTTAGGAATAACGCCGAGAATGTGGTCATAGTAGCTGAGTGCTGCTACGCTCTGGCCTTTAACAACGTCGGAGCCTGCGTTAACAATTTCTGCCGGCAGGTTATCCGGGGCAATGTACAGGTACAGGCCAAGGCCGATGAAGGCGGCTAAAAATGTAGTAAGTAAGGTATACACAACAGCGTGTGCAAAAATAATACCGGTTTCTTTGTTGCCGCCAAGAGCTGCCAGCGTGGTGATAACCGCCAGCGCGATAGTAGGAACTGCAATGAACTGGAACAGGCGGGTAAATACGGTTGCTACGAAATTAAAGAATTCGTTCAGCGCCGGAATGCCCATCCAGCCTAAAACAGCGCCGAGAATCAGTGCCGCAAACCACAAAACAAACTGGCTGTTATTGGATTTAGCCTTGGTTTCACGGATGATGGAATCGGCTGTTTCCTTCACATCAACTTTCTTCTTTTCGTCAGTCATGTGAGATACCTCTTTTCTTTTTTATTTTGCAAAGTAATGATGAAGCCATGCCGTTACTTCGCTTTATAAAATTAATTATACCATATAATGCCATAATAGCAAGGAAAAAGTATACACTAATTCAATAATGCTATGCTTTTTGTAAAAAATATTTAAAAATTCAGATAATGCCAAAAGTAAATTTACAAAAGAAGTGCGGGCAGCAGGCGGTAATTTTCTTATTTAATATGTTATAATTAAATTATCTTACAAATGAGGTGAAAGCAATGAGAAAATTTTTGTTAAGCCTTACGGCTGTTTTTACTTTGATGCTTTTTAATGCGGCGTGCGTTATGGCGGCGGAATTTGGGCCGGGGCAGCGCACAATCGAGCTTTTGGGCGGCGCTTTAAACAGCGATAAGCATCCGGTGCATCTTGTTGTTGAACAAACCATTGATATGAAAGAAGTGCTTGAGCCTGATGCCTATGCCAAGCTTACGGCGGCGCAGAAAGTGCATTACATCCGCACGGAATATAATGAAATGAACGGCATTAATGCCGAGCGCAGTGTAACAACGGACGGCGAGGGCAAGGTTGTACGCGATTACTGCAGCTTCGCCAAAGGCGGGCGCTGGTATTTTATAGATTACGTTAATAAAACTTATGATGAACTTCCGGCTTTGCCGGGAATGAGCCTGCCGTTTGCGGAAACTTTAGTAAGCTGGTTTAATGAACGCCCGCAGAGCGGCAACGACAGCCTTACAGGCTATGATTATGACCAGATGACGCAGGGCGAACGCGTAATGTTCTTTTACTTTGCCAAAGGTACTGCCGACTGGAAAGGCTACGAAGTAAATACCCTGCCGCGCTTTACCGTAGTGGAAATGAGCGAAACGGTGGATGCCGAAACCTCCTTTGCACTGCCGCCTGCCGGTTTTAGCAAAAAAGCCAACGAGCAGATGCGCAATTACGCCAACAGGCTGATGCAAAACAGGTAACGGAGCGGTGATTATGAAAAAGTTTTTATCTGTGCTGGCAGTTGTGTGCTTAATGCTTTTTGCGCTTTCTTCCGCCGCTTTTGCGGATGAAATAGAAGATGTGGAAGCAGGCAACGCGTATATTCCGGAAGATACGGTTATAAATTTAATACTGCTTGATAAACTTGACAGCAATGTTAATAAAAAAGGCGATACCGTTAATTTTGAACTGAAAGATGACCTTGCGGTAGAAAACATAGTTATCGTGCCGAAAGGGACAAAGTTCAGCGGCGTTATACGCAAGGCACACGGCAGCCGCATTTTTAACCAGAGTGCGGTTATTCGCATTAAGCTTGATGATGTGCTGCTTGCCAACGGTAAACCCGTCAGCTTTAAGCAAGATGTAAAAATTAAAGGCGGCATTAATTACGCCAACATGGCGGTAGGCACGGCAATAGGGTTTGTGGTGCCGTTTTCGGGAATGTTTTTTAAAGGCAGGGAAATTGACTGCCCGCCCGGCACAATAATAGATTATAAGCTGAATGACAATGTTGATTTGGGACTGACCAAAATGGATTTGGTGCAGATGAAAAGCCGCGAACGTGCGCAGAATGCGGCGGCTTAAAGAAAACAGGCAGAAGCATGCTGATAACCGGTAAAGCTGCTGCCTGTTTATTTTTATTGTAAAATTAATTGCTGAACGCTCAAAGCGTCAGTTACTGAAAAATAAAAAATCCTGCTTAAAAAAGCAGGATTTTTTGGTTTATGGTGCCTCAGCACAGAATCGAACTGTGGACACAAGGATTTTCAGTCCTTTGCTCTACCAACTGAGCTACCGAGGCATAATGGCGACCCGGATGGGACTCGAACCCACGACCTCCGCCGTGACAGGGCGGCATTCTAACCAACTGAACCACCGGGCCATAAAAGCTACATTCGATATTATATGTTATTTACGGCCTACTGTCAACCCTTTAAGTTAAATTTATTACAGATTATTTAAAATTAAGTAAAAAACCTTCCAGCTTTTCATCAAGCAGCGCTTCAAGCTGAGGCAGGCTTTTAGCGTCAAAATCCGTAATATTGTCAGGTTTCAGGGCATGCTTGGTTTCTGCAAAAAATTCATCGCGGAAACGGTTATACAAAAATACCAGCTGGTCGCCCGTGGCAAAATCCGTATAATCCAAAAAAATAATGCTGCCGTTAATATATTCAATCGCGTTTTCGGGGCGTATAAAAAGCTCAAAGCGCCCTATCTTTTCCGGCAGCTTTTCTCCGTACGTCCATTCAGGCAGGCCCGTTTCTTTAATAATCACGCCCAAATCGTGCCTTGTGCGGATGTCTATATCATGCACCAGCGCAGGCAGTTTGTCCTTTACGTGTTCGGCAAAGCGCTCACGGCTGCGGAAAAAATAACGTATATCGCGGTACTGGTGCAGCCCAGCAATTTTTACGGGCACATAGTCAAAAGTTTCGGATGTATAAATTATATCCAGACGGCAGCGCACAGCGTCATTGCGGTATGAAGCAATATTCAGCACCTGCCCGTCAATCGTGCGGTCCTGATGCAGGGTAAAGCCGTTAATTTCTTCCGGCAACTCTTTTAAAAACTCCCAGCCGTCCAGCGCCTCGCGGATTTCTTCTATACTCGGTTCGCTCATAAAATCCTCCCAAAAGTAGTCTGCCCTTATTATACACTATTTAGCCGCCTGCGTTAAGACATAATCGCGCCTGCCGATAAACTGCCTGTACCACAGCGCTTTGCCGCGGATAACATTGCCGCCCGGCACCAGCCCGCCGTAAAGCGGCCTGTCCGGCAGATACCATAAATCCCAGCGGGTATCCGGGTCGCCGCTGTGCGGTCCGTAGCCGTCAAAAAGTGCGGCTTCGCAGTGAGTAGTAACCGTCAGCAGCTTTATTTCAAGCCCCAGCACATACGTAAGCATCGCCACGGTTTTGGCCATCGCTTCAATCTGCTGCTGGGTCGGCGGTTCTTTGCCAAAATCTGTTTCGCTTCCGCGGATAGCCGACGCACCTGCCGCGCAGCACATGGCTATGCCGATGCTGCCAGTGTTACGCCGCCAGGTATGCGCTTTAAGCTCCGTAAAATCTTCGCAGGTTAAGTACAGCTCGCCGCCTGCGCCGATGTTGATGTGGTAATCGTCATAAACATCGTCATAGTGCCCCGCCGTCCAGTGCAGGTAAAGGCGGTTTATTTTGCCGCGGCTGCGCTTTGCCACCTCCGCCAGCTTTTTGTAATCGATTTGAACAGGATTTACAACAATCACTTTAACAACTCCTCTCACCCATATAAACAACTTTTCAGCTAAAAAAATTTACCCATGCCAAAAAATTTTTTAAAATATTTTTTCGCCGCAGGTAAATTTTAGGGGTTAAAAATCCGTTTATAAGGGTGAGAGTTTCTTTTCTTGTTCTCTTTTTTGTCTGTTTTTTCTCTTGTTCTTTTCTTTGCCGTATTACGTTCTTACCTCGTTCTTAAGTAATTCAAAGATTATTATATATAATCTACCTTGTTCCCTAAATTCTAACGTACGTAAGCAGTAAAACCTGACAGGCTTGTAAAAAAGTAAGGAAGCAGAAAAAGCAGCAGTACGTGAGCAGTGTTACCTGACAATCTTGTGCAAAACAGGCACTATCTCCAAACTGAGATAATGCCATAAGCAGGGCTTTGCCGTTAACCTTGCAGGCAGCACTTAAAAAAACTGCTGCCGCTAACAGAACTGTTAAAGCTGCTTACAAACAGCAAAAGGGAGCAGCCCTGAAACTGCTCCCTTTTGAGAGAAATTAAAAATTATTTGCTGTATCTGTTAATTAAAACATGAAGTACAGTTCGGAGAAGATGGTTTGTGCGTCTTCGTTAGTGGTCTGAGATTCCATATCCCAGTAGTTAACCATGCCTACAATGTTTTTGGCAAAGGTATAGCTTACGCCCACGTTCCAGCCTTTATAGCCGTCAGCAAAGTATTCGGCATCGGTGGTCGGGTTAATATAAGCGCTCGGGCTCTGGTCATAGTAGCCTGCGTGGATGCCGTAGCTGCCCGGGGTATCCGCTTCAGCGCCTTTCCATGCCAGGTCTGCCCACCAGCCGTCTTTACCGGCGTTTTCGTATTCTTTGTCGCCGCGCATATATTCAGCACTCAGGGAAAAATCGCCAAAGCCGTAGCTTGCGCCAACGTTCCAAATTTCTTTATCCATATCGGAATTGGTTTTAAAGTATGCAACATAAGCATCAACATCGCCCAGTGCTGCTTCCAAAGTGCCGATATAAATTCTGTCGTCGCTGTCAAGCAGATTGGTATCATTAACTTCTACACTGTCATAAGCTTTGCCTGCTGCGGCAGATACTTTAATTTTATCGCCGTAGGAAACTCTTGCCATATCCAGGTTGGCATCAAGAATGTTACCGCTGAAAGTTACTTCGTTGTAACGGCCTGCAACCACGTCAAGTCCGCCAACGCGGCCTTCTACATAAGCGCGGGCAAAGTCAATTTTTTCATCGCCGGTTTTGTTGCCAAAATCCTGATTGTTTTCGAACATACCGGTGTAGCTCCAGTCCTCGTTAATCTGGCCGTTTACCCATAAACGGGAACGCAAAAGACCTTCGTGTCCGTCATGACCAGCAGCATCAGTGTCAACATCACGGTAGGACGCGCGTACTTCACCTGTAACTTTTACGTTGTCAGCTTTCTTTTCAAGGTTTGCCACGCGTACGCCAAGGCTGTCGAGTTCATCAGCAAATTCGGCTGCCAGCTTATCAACGTTAGCGCCTTTGGCCATTGCTTTTGCTACAATCTGTGCCATTTCGTAGCGTGTCATAAGTTTGTCGCCGCCGTAAGTGCCGTCGGGGTAACCGTCTACAACACCTTCTGCAGCAAGTTTGTTAACTGCATCATAAGCCCAGTGGCCTGCCGGTACATCACTGAACGGGTTTGCGGCATAAGCGCTTGCGGTAACGCCAAGAGCCATTGCCATTGCTAAAACTAAAGATTTTTTCATTGCGGGTTCCTCCTAAAAACTTTTTAGAGAACGCCTGCCGTAAACTGCTTTTTATAACGCGAGTTGCCTTGTTTCCTCTGTCATTCCTTTCAACAGTTTACGCTTACGTAACTCTTTAATTAGTATACGCTAACTTTGTAATTTTGGCAACCCCTTTTGTGAAATTTTTGACACATTTTCCCAACTACAAAATAACCCTGCCCTTTTTACAGGCAGGGTTATGGTTAAACTTGTTATTCTACTGTTACCGATTTTGCAAGGTTACGCGGTTTATCTACATCGCAGCCTCTTGTAAGGGCGGCATAGTATGCCAAAAGCTGCAAGGGCAGCACGGCCAGTATCGGCGCCAGCTCTTTATCCGCACGCGGAATGTAAATAACATGGTCTGCATATTTGGCAATGCTGTCATCACCTTCGAGGGCAATGGCAATAACCATAGCTTCACGCGCCTTAACCTCCTGCAAATTGCTTACGGTCTTGTCGTAAACATCTTCCTGCGTTGCCAGCACAATTACCGGCACACCTTCAACAATAAGTGCCAAAGTGCCGTGTTTAAGTTCACCGGCAGCGTATGCTTCGGCATGAATATAGCTGATTTCCTTCAGTTTCAGCGCACCTTCAAGGGCAACGGCATAATCCAGGCTGCGGCCAAGGAAGAATGCGTCCAGGCTGCTGCCATAGTGGCGTGCAAAAACTTTAATCTGGTCAACATTTTCCAGCATGTCGTGCAGCTGTTCCGGAACTTTATGCAGGCCTTTTGCAAGTGCGTCCGCTTTATTGCCGTCCAAGGTTCCGCGCAGGCGGCCAACGTAAACGGCAAGCATTAACATTACCAAAAGCTGGGTGGTGTATGCTTTGGTGGAAGCAACGGCAATTTCAGGCCCTGCGTAGGTGTAAACAACCTGGTCTGCCTCGCGCGCAATGGAAGAACCAACAACGTTGGTAACTGCCAAAGTACGGCTGCCAAGGCGTTTGGCTTCTTTCAAAGCTGCCAGGGTATCAATGGTTTCACCGCTCTGGCTGATAACAATGGTCAGGCAGTTGGCGTCAACCAGCGGGTTACGATAGCGGAATTCACTGGCGATATCCACTTCAACAGGGATGCGCGCCAGATTTTCCAGATAGTATTTGCCGACAATGCCTGCATGATAAGCCGTGCCGCAGGCAACAATAAAGATTTTGCTGATACCGGTAAAGTCTTCCGGAGTCCAACCCAGCTCGGTAAAGTTAATTTCCGTGCCGTTTTCGGCTAAACGCCCGCGCATGGTATCTTTAATTGCTTTCGGCTGTTCGTAAATTTCTTTCAGCATAAAATGCTCAAAACCGCCTTTTTCGGCCGCTTCGGCATTCCAGTTAACTTCAAAAACTTTTTTGGTAATCGGCGTGCCGTTAATATCCTGTACCCAAACGCCGTCCTTGGTAACGGTGGCAATTTCGCCGTCGCTCATAATATAGGTGCGGCGGGTTTTGGCAATAATCGCCGGAATATCGGAGGCAATAAAGTTTTCTCCTTCGCCAAGACCGATAATCAGCGGATTGTCTTTCTTCGTGCAGATGAGCTTATCCGGTTCAGCAGCGCACATAAATACCAAAGAATAAGAACCTTCAATGGTTTTTAAAACTTTTTTAACGGCTTCTTCCATATCGCCTTCGTAAAAATCGGCAAATAAATGCGCTACAATTTCCGTATCGGTGTCGGAAGAAAATTTCTGCCCTTTGGCAATGAGTTTTTCTTTCAGCATCAGATAGTTTTCGATAATGCCGTTGTGTACAACAACAAAATCGCCGCTTTCATCCGTATGCGGATGGGAGTTGCGGTCGGACGGCCTGCCGTGAGTTGCCCAGCGTGTATGGCCGATGCCCATGCTGCCTTCGGGCATTCTGCCTTCCAGCTTATGGCGCAGGGCGTCAAGGCGGCCCACGCATTTTTCAACCCTGATTTTGCCTTTTTCGTAAACCGCAATACCGGCGGAATCATAACCGCGGTATTCCAGCTTGCTCATTCCGTCCAGCAAAAACGGCGCAGCCTGTGCATTGCCTACGTAACCAACAATACCACACATATTAAAATCCTCCTAAAGGTTATTTGCCAGTTCTGCCGCAGCTGCTTTGTCCCCCACGTTGCCATGGGGCTTTGTCAGTCTGCTTACGGCCCGCAGCCGGCCGGGAGGCACCCGCTGACTAATCGATAAACCTCCGCCTCGTCTGCCGCCAAAAGCGGCACTTGCGCTTGGTTGCTGCACATACATTTTGTGCCGCACAGGCCTGGCTGTCCCATGCGGCACCTTTGCAGCTACTTTATTTTACTATATTTTTACAATACGGTCAATCTAAATTCAGCCCAGTTCGCGCGTAACAACTTCGCCGATGCTGTCGGCAATTTTCTCCAGGCGTTCCTGCACGGGGCCTTCCGCCATAATGCGGATTAACGGCTCGGTGCCGGACGCACGCACGAGTACCTGCCCGTTGTCGCCCAGTTCGTCCTGATATTTTTTGATAACGGCTTTAATGGCTTCGTTTTCTTCCCAGCCGTATTTGTTTTTAACACGCACGTTAAGAAGAATCTGCGGGTATTTGGTCATAAGCGCTCCGAGTTCGGACAGGCGTTTGTTGTTTTTAACCATTGCCGAAAGCAGCTGCACAGCCGTTAAAATGCCGTCGCCGGTTTTTGCAAATTTGCTGAAAATAATATGCCCGGACTGTTCGCCGCCGAGGTTATAGCCTTCTTTCAGCATTTCCTCAAGCACATAACGGTCACCTACATTGGTTTTTACGCAGCGCCCGCCATGTTCTGCCATTGCTTTGTGCAGGCCAACGTTGCTCATAACGGTTGTTACAAGCACATTATCGTGCAGCTCTTTCTTTTTCATCAGTTCCAGTGCGCAGATAAGCATAATCTGGTCGCCATCAAGCGGTTTGCCGGTTTCATCAACGGCAAGGCAGCGGTCGGCATCGCCGTCGTTGGCAATGCCCACGTCTGCGCCTTCTTCCAGCACTTTGGCCTGCAAAGCCTCAAGATGCGTACTGCCGCAGCCATTATTAATGTTAATGCCGTTAGGCTGGTTAAAAATGGTAATAACATGCGCGCCCAAAGTACGCAGAATTACCGGCGCAATCAGGCTGTTGGCGCCGTTGGAGCAGTCCATAACAACCTTTAAGCCGTTTAATTTGGTCGGCGCGGTGCTGATGATATGGTCGATATAAAGCTTATCCATGGCTTCTTCGTTAATAACGCGCCCAACGGAAGAACCGCTCGGGTTCTTGCTGCTGTCGTGTTCTGCAGCAACCATGGCTTCAATTTCATCTTCCACGGCGTCTGGCAGCTTGTGCCCGGTTTGCGAGAAGAACTTAATGCCGTTGTCCTCGAACGGATTGTGCGAAGCGGAAATTACCGCACCGGCATTGGCATGCAGTTTGGAAGTTAAATACGAAACAGCCGGCGTAGGAATTACACCCAAAAGGTGCGCGTTGCCGCCCGCAGAGCAGATACCTGCAGCAAGCGCAGCTTCCAGCATGGTGCCGGAAAGGCGTGTGTCGCGCCCGATAATGATTTTAGGGTTGCGTGTTTCCCTGCCGAAGTAAGAAGCAGCAGCGCGCCCCAGTTTAAAAGCAAGTTCCGGTGTAAGTTCCACGTTGGCAATGCCGCGTACACCGTCAGTACCGAATAAACGAGCCATTTTAAAACCTCCATTTATATGTAAAGTTTAAATCTTTTCACCGCATGTATTATAGCAGGCTTTGCCTGAATAAGCAATAATTATAATGGCGCAAAACGCTCCATAACGGCACGCGCCACATGGTAGCCGTCAAGTGCGGCGCTCATAATGCCGCCGGCGTAGCCCGCACCTTCGCCGCAGGGGTACAGCCCCCTGTGCGATACAGACTGCTTATCGCTGCCGCGGATAATGCGCAGCGGGGCGCTTGTTCTTGTTTCAACGCCCGTTAAAAGCGCGCCGCCGTCGTCGAACCCGGCAAGGCGCTGCCCAAAGGCTTTAATGCCGCCGCGCAGCGTAGCCGTAACGTAATCCGGCAGTACCATATTCAAATCGCACGCCGTTATGCCCGGCAGGCAGCTTGCTTTAACAAGGCTCTCTGCAGAAGGCGCCGAACCGCTTAAAAACGTTTTAAAATTCTGCGCCGGTGCGTAAAACTTTTCGCCGCCGCATTTAAACGCCAGGCGTTCCCACCTGCGCTGAAACTCCACGCCGTCCAGCGGGTTATGCCCAAAATCTTCCGGGCTTACGTTAACCACCAGCGCGCTGTTGGCAATACCGCTGTCGCGCTTGTACATACTCATGCCGTTAACAACAACGCCGCCGGTTTCGCTGGCCGCGCCAACAACCTGCCCGCCCGGGCACATGCAGAAAGAATACGCCGTGCGCGTGCTTTCGGGGCTGTGCCAAACAACGGCATAATCTGCCGCGCCGAGCTTCGGATGCCCGGCAAATTCGCCGTACTGCGCGCGGTCAATCAGTTCCTGCGGGTGTTCAATGCGCACACCGATGGCAAAAGCCTTGGCTTCGGCCGCAATTTTATTTTCTGCCAGCATGGCATAAGTGTCACGGGCGCTGTGCCCGCACGCCAAAATAACAGCCGGTGCGTAAATTTTTTCGCCGGTCTGCGTTATTACGCCTTTTACTGCGTTATCTTCAATAATAAAACCGGCAGCACGCGTATTAAAGCGTATTTCGCCGCCCAGGCTTACTATCATTTTGTTTAAACCGGCAACCATGGCGCGCAGCCTGTCCGTGCCAACGTGGGGCTTTTGCTCCCACAGTATTTCTTCCGGCGCACCGGCCTCTACAAACAGTTTTAAAATATCGTTCATCACAGGGTCGTTAACGCGCGTGGTCAACTTGCCGTCGCTGAACGTGCCCGCTCCGCCTTCGCCAAACTGCACATTGCTTTCAGGGTCAAACTCGCCCTTTTTCCAAAAACGCTGAACGTCATCCACACGTTCGGCTATTTTTTTGCCGCGTTCCAGTAAAAGCGGCCTGTAACCGTAACGCGCAAGTTCAAGCGCAGCCACAAGCCCCGCCGGGCCCGCGCCGATAACGACAGGGCGCTCCTGCATTTTTTCCGTACCAAACACCGGCAGCGGTGCCGGTTCCTCCTTAAAGCGCGTTACATCCTTATCGCGCAGAAGGCGCTTCACAAGGCGCGCCGGTGCATCAATATCCGCCAGCACGTGGTAATTTATAACGATATTGCTTTTACGGCGGGCGTCAACGGCCCGCCGCAGTACCCTTATGCTGGCAATATCCTGTTTTTTTACGCCAAGCCTGCGGGCAGAGGCCTCACGCAGCGAAGCCTCGCTCACAAGCGGAATTCTTACATTATTTATTCTTAGAAGCATTTACCTCTCCTGTTAATCTTCGGTTATAAACCTTACCGTAACTGTTTTGGTTTCGCACATTACCCTTTCAGGCAGTTCCAGTTCCACATCAATCGTACTGTCGGAACGCAGCTGGCTTAAATCCACATTTTTGGTATGCAGCGCAACAATGCTGTGTACCAGCGAAGGTTCCGCCAGTATATTAACTTTCTCGGGCACACATTCAGCCTTTTCAAGTTTTTTGCCGTCGGCAAATTCGCCGCTCGTGCTTACAATAACAGGTATCTGCGCAGTTATCATCTGGCGCACCAGCGTAGCCTTAATTTTTGCATCGGCAGGTTCAATGGCCAAATCGTGCATCTCGGCGCCGGTATCGCTTATTGCTACTAAATGGCTGTCAATTTCAAAATCGCGCTGTTTGTCGCTTACGTCAACAGGCGCAACAACCCTTACCATAGCGTCAAGGCGGTGCCCTGCGCCGCGTACCTGCACCGTCTGCGGCGAAACATCCTGCTTGCTGAGTGCGTAATCGTTGGCAGGCAGGCCTATTACAACGGTTTCAACCGGCATGGTGCGTTCGCTTATTTTATCAAGATAAACGTAAATATTATTCGGGTAAACTTCTACAACCTGCCCTTCCGGGAACTGGGCATGCACCGGCAGATACTGCTGCCCCACGTCGCGCCCGTCGCAGTCGATATAGGCAATAACTTCTTTTTCCGTTACGCCGCCCAAAAGGCTGCGCTGGCCGCTTACCTTAACTTTAATATTATCGGGCGCATTAAGCACAACCATGTTTTCGGCAACATTGCGCTGCTGCAGCTTAACTACAAAATCGCGCTCAATTACTGGGTTCTGCTCGCTCATAACATACAGCCACAATCCGCAGGCCACTATCAGGGTGACGATACGCGGAATTAAATTCTCACGTTCAAAAAACTGCTTCACTTTTTGTCACCTCTTAAATCACGGATTTTTTCACGGAGCATCTGTTTAAAATCGGCTTTGGGCCGTGTAATGGAAGCCTTTAAAAACTCTTTTACGTCGTCGGCCGTTAAATAACGCTGTAAAGTACCATTGCGCGCCAGCGAGATGGTGCCGGTTTCTTCACTTACAACAAGAATTACCGCGTCGGACTGTTCGGAGATGCCAAGCGCTGCCCTGTGGCGTGTGCCCAGCTCCTGGCTGAGGTTACGCATTTCCGTCAGCGGCAAAAGGCAGCTTGCGGCAGCAATCCGGTTGCCGCGGATAATTACCGCACCGTCATGCAGCGGGGTATCTTTTTCAAAAATATTTAAAAGCAGGCTGTCGCTGATAAGGCCGTCAATGGCAACGCCGGTTTCAATGCGTTCTTCAAGCCCTATTTCGCGTTCAATAACAATCAGCGCGCCTATTTTGCGGCGGCCCATTACAATGGCGGCCGAAGTGATGGAGTTAACCATTTCGTCCACTTCGTACTCGTCAAGCTCGCCGTGCTTGCGGAAAAGTCTGCCGCGGCCAATCTGCTCCAGCGCGCGGCGCAGCTCCGGCTGAAAAACTATCGGCAGCGCAACGATAAGCACCGTCATGCTTTTTTCCAGCACCCAGCTGATAACATGCAGATTAAGCCAGCGGCTTATGAACATAATGGCGCCCAAAGTTAAAAGGCCCTTTACAAGCACAGCGGCTCTTGTGTTTTTCAGCATTAAGTATATTCTGAAAAGAAAATACGCCACCACCAAAATATCTATAACATCAAGGATGCCGATGGTTTTGATGAGGCTGTTAATATTAGTCAGCAAAAACATCACCCATTTCTTAAATACTGCTACATTAGTTATTATATCAAACTGCAAGTTTATATTCTATGCCCGCGGCATATATTTTTAAATTTTTTCGCAAAGCTGAAATTTTTCTGCCGCACAGTGCATAAACAGGGTTTACAAACTTGCCGTTTGCCGCAAAATACATTAAAATATTACAGGCTATAAAATAGAAAAGAGGTTATGTGCATGGAAAGAAAAATTATCCAAGTTGAAGAACGTCCGCCCCTTGCGCTGAACATTCCGCTCAGCATACAGCATTTGTTTGCCATGTTCGGCTCAACGGTGCTCGTTCCGTTTTTGTTTAACGTAAGCCCTACAACCTGCCTGTTTATGAACGGTATCGGCACGCTGCTGTACCTGTTCATCACCAAAGGCCGCATCCCTTCCTATCTCGGTTCCAGCTTTGCTTTTATTTCCCCTGTTCTGGCAATTATGGCAACAAGCAGCTACCATGATGCGCAGTCCGGCTTTATTGTGTTCGGTATTATTTTCATTTTGTTTTCTGCACTTATTAAAGCTACCGGTACCGGCTGGATTGATGTTATCTTTCCTCCTGCGTGCATGGGTGCCATTATTGCGGTTATCGGCCTTGAACTTGCGCCGACCGCTGCTTCCATGGCCGGTCTGACGGGCGAAAATATTAATCCCGACCACATTATTGTTTCTATGTTTACCCTTTGCGTTACCATTATCGGTTCCGTCGCTTTCCGCGGATTTCTTGCCATTATCCCGGTACTGTTCGGCGTTATCTGCGGCTACATTCTGGCGCTGTTCATGGGTCTTGTAGACTTAACCCCCGTTATTAACGCACCGTGGTTCCAGCTTCCGCATTTTTACAGCCCCGTATTTAATCTGGATGCCATTTTGATTATCGCTCCTGCGGCACTGGTTGTACTGGCAGAGCATATCGGGCATCTGGTTGTTACCGGCAATATTGTTGACCGCAACCTCATTAAAGACCCGGGCCTTTCCCGTTCTCTCTTTGCAGACGGCTGCTCCAACATTTTATCTGGCTTCTTCGGTGCAACGCCTAACACCACTTACGGCGAAAACATCGGCGTTATGGCCATTACCAAGGTTTACAGCGTATGGGTTATCGGCGGCGCAGCAGTATTTGCCATTCTGCTTTCCTTCATCGGCAAGCTCTCCGAGCTGATTCACAGCATTCCCGTACCGGTTATGGGCGGCGTGTGCATCCTGCTGTTCGGCGTTATTGCAGCCAGCGGCCTGCGCGTACTGGTAGAAAGCAAGGTTGATTACAGCAAATCTTCCAACCTTGTTATGACTGCCGTTATTATGATTATTGGCCTGTCCGGCGCCAAACTTACCTTCGGCACCATCAGCGTACAGGGCATGGTTCTGGCAACACTGGTTGCAATCCTGCTCAGCGTTACCTTTAAAATTCTCGACCGCCTCGGATTTTTGAACCATATTTAATACACAGCATTTGACTTTAATGCCATATTTGCTATAATAATTATAGAAAAAACAAACGGCTGCCGATAGACGGTCAGCCGCAAATTAGTTAGATTATTAAAGAAATAATCGCCCAAGTTTGTCAGGCTGCGGGCGGTTATTTCTGTTTATTGGAGAAATCTTTTCCCAAGGAGTATCCAAGGGTAAAAACTGCTATTGTATAACCTACAATGGCTATAAACGACAGAATATCCACGTTTACTCCTCCCTTCGCCGGAAATTTCAATCTGCAAAAACAAATTGATTTCTATATAAACGAAGGGTCACAGTCCCTTCAGGGAAGGGCTAACCGCCTACCGTTATGGCAGCACATTTGCCTGCTTATTTTAACAGATAAATATAAAACTGTAAAGAAATATATTCTATGTAAATTTTGCTTATGTCAATCACTTTTACCAGTGCTGCGGGTACTGGTTAAACACAAGCCTAAGCATTAATTTAACTGCCAAACTACCCTATAAAGCACAAAAGCGGCGGCATCAGCCGTCGCTTTTATTTTGCGTATCGTATTCTTTTTTAACGCCCTCATGCGGGGCGTTTACTACTTTTTTGGGAATACCACCTGTTTAGGCCCGAATTCTGCATTTTTAGGTATCATTACCTCGTCAAATTTAATGCTGCGGGTATGCAGGGTATGGCTCCATTCGTGGTCGTGCCTGTGCAGGAAACCAAGGAAGGTAATGGGAATCCAGCTGTAAATAAACAACGGGTACAACAGCAAATACAGCCACGATTTAAGCGATGCGCGGATTTTCCACAGCACAATAACCGGGAACACATACTGCCCGATACCGATAAGCGTCCACACTTCAATCGGCAGAATGGAATACAGCACGTTGGTGTAAAACGGATAGTACATATAAATATAGCTGCAAATTACATAGAAAGTGGAAAGCAGCAAGAAGTACGGCTGGAATAAATGCAGGATAGCGTCCAGCATAATGGGGTTGTGTTCCTTAATGCCGCGTTTTAACAGCTTGCCGATATAGCGGCTGCCTACGTCAAACTGGCCCTGCGCCCAGCGTTTGCGCTGATTCCAGGACTGCATGAAGGTCAGCGGCTTTTCGTCGTAAACAATAGCGTCATGCGCCCATGTTGTCGGTATGCCCTCCAGAATGGCCTTCATGGTAAATTCCATATCTTCCGTCAGACAGGTTGCGCCCCAGCCATAGCGGCGCAGAATATCGGTGGAAATGCACATGCCCGTGCCGCCAAGGCAGCTTGACAGACCGATATTGTATTTTGCCAGATGGTATACATGGTTAATAACCCAGAAAGCAATCGAGAAAGTACCGGAAATCCAGGTATCGTTAGGATTTTTGGAATCAAGGTAACCCTGAATAAGGCGCTCGCCGTTGCAGAGGCGGCTGTTCATTTCCTTTAAAAAGTCGGGGTGTACGAGGTTATCGGCGTCAAAAACGCACACGGCATCATACTGGCGTTCCATTTTGAACAGACGGTTAAACATCCAGTCCATGGCATAGCCTTTGCCCTTTTCGGTGTCGTTAAAACGCTCATGCACCTGTGCACCGGCTTTGCGTGCCACTTCGGCAGTTTTGTCGGTGCAGTTGTCGGCAACAACAAAAATATCATACAGTTTGTCGGAATAATTCAGCAAATGCAGGTTTTCTACCAAAGCGCCGATAACACGTTCTTCGTTATGTGCGCAGACAACCATGGCAAAAGTATGCTTTTCTTCATAAACCTTTTTGTCCTTTTTGCGGTAAACCAGCCCGAAGAACGAAAGCGTAAAATAATAAATGGTAAAAAATACGATTAACAGCTGGAGAGGAATCATTATTATATCAAAATACGTTGTCATAAAAGGCTCCTCGCTTCACACTAATCACTGCTTATGCAGTGCTTTAACATAAACCGCATTGATGATGCCGATAAGCGTATAGGTAAACATAATTACAAACGGCCAGCCTTCCGGGCGCAGGTAAAAAATGTACGCGCCAATGGCAAGCCCGATAATAACGGGCACTTTAAAGAGCGGGTTGCCCTTGCCCTTAAAATCCGGATAACGGATGGTACTGTACAAAATGCAGCCGATAACAAAGGTCAGTACGGCAACATAGCTCTGCGGCACGTCGTAGCCGGAAAGCACGAACGCAGCCAGAACGCAGGCACCGCCGGGAATAGGCATGCCTTGAAAATAACCGTGGATAACATCGGCATTAATGTTAAAACGCGCCAGGCGCAAAGCGCCCCATACCGGAAACAGCGCAGCAATAAGCTGGCCCCAGATGCCGAAATCGGTCATGCCGTAGTAGTACATCATTACGGCAGGCGCAACGCCGAACGAACAAACATCGCAAAGAGAATCCATCTCGACGCCGAACTTGCCGGCCACGCCGAGCGCCCTTGCCGCACGCCCGTCGCAGGCATCAACGGCAACAGCCAGAATAATGTATATTGCCGCCCATTCAAAATTGCCGGCAACAGATTCAAAAATAGAAAGAACGCCTAAAATCAAGTTAGTACCGCTGATACTGTTAGGTATTATACGACGGTATTCCATCAGTCCATGACCCTCCCAATTATGGATTTACCGCCGGTGACGGCATCTCCTTTTTTTACAAGTATTTCTACATTTTTGGGCAGCACAAGCTCGGTGCTGGAGCCAAATTTAATCATGCCGTAGCACTCGCCCTGCGTAAGGTTATGCCCCAGCGTAACCCATGACACAATGCGGCGTGCCAGCAGGCCTGCCACCTGAATGACAAGCACTTTCATCTTATCGTTTTCCACGCCGATGGCATGGCGTTCGTTTTCAAACGAAGCGTTTTTTTCGTATGCCGGCACAAACTGCCCGCAGGTATAACGCTGATATTTAATTTCGCCGCTGACGGGGCTGCGGTTAACATGTACGTTAAAAACAGAAAGGAAAATTGTTACCTTAACGGCTTCTTCATTAAGATATTCTTCGTCGTAAAAATCCTCCACGCCCATTACCGTTCCGTCTGCCGGAGAATAAATTACCGAAGTGTCCTGCTCCGTAACGCGTTTTGGATTGCGGAAAAAATACGCAAAATATGTCGTAAGAACCAGGAAGGGAATGCACCAAATGATGCCCGCGCCATACCATACCGCAAGCGCCACTGCCAGGCTGCCGAGTATGAACGGGTAACCATCTTTTACTATCGTCATTGCTGCTCCTTTCTATTCATCTGCAAAAAAATAATATGATGAACTCATTTATTCATCATATTATTATAGTATAGGTATTTCCTTTTGTCTACCAAATTATTTACTTTGTAACACTTTAATTACAAACTGCGGCAGCACCATCATGCGCCCTATGCGGCTCGGCTGCTTGTAAAGGCGGAACAGCCATTCCAGCGACGCTTTCTGCATCCACAGCGGCGCGCGCTCCATTTTGCCTGCAAGCACGTCAAAGCTGCCGCCCACGCCCATTAAAACCTGCGGCTTCAGTTCACTGCGAAAGCGCGCCAGCCAGTTTTCCTGCTTGGGTGCGCCCAATGCAGCAAAAAGCATGTCCGCTCCGCTTGCGTTAATTTCGGCAATAATTTCTTCGTTTTCGGCTTCTGTAAAATAACCGTTGCGGCAGCCTGCCACTTTAAGCCCCGGCGCCATCTGCAAAAGCTTGTCGCGCGCGGCTTCGGCAATGCCCGGCGCAGCGCCGAAGAAAAATACCTTATAGCCTTTTTTTGCCGAAAGTTTTGCCAGCTCCACAAATAAATCGCAGCCTGCTACACGCTCCGGCACATTATGCCCCAGCTTGCGCCCGGCCCAAACAGTACCGGCGCCGTCTGCCAGCACCAAATCAGCATTTTGGCAGACTATTTTTTTATATTCCGCATCTTTCTGGCACATCATAATAATTTCCGCATTGGCGGTAACCACGAAAGTCTGCTTTTTATTTTTTACCTGCGAATTTAAAAAGTTAACCGCGCCGTCCATTGTATATGGGTAAACCGGCACATCAAGCACATAAAACGGTTTTATTTTTTCCATAGTTTTGTCCTTTAAATCTTCGCCACGTCAGAAGGCACAGTTAAGAACTGTAAATTGGGGTTGCGGTCCAGAATCCAGTTCAGCGCCCATTCGTTGTTAACCAAAATTACCGGGCGGTCTTTTTTATCGTAAACCAGCATACCGTTATCGAGGCCTTTTAAGTTTTCGATATCCTTTTCGTTTTCGGCATATACCCAGCGTGCCACGCTGTAACCAAGCTGGTTCATCAAAAGCTGCGCGCTGTATTCATTTAAAAGGCGGTATTCCAAAACTTCAAGCTGCAGCGAACCAACCACGCCGACAATAAAGCTTTCAATGCCCAGATCCTTCTGGCGGAATACCTGAACGGCGCCTTCCTGCGCCAGCTGTACAATGCCTTTTTCAAACTGTTTGCGTTTTAAGGAATCCTTAGGCTGCACGCGGGCAAAAATTTCCGGCGGGAAAACCGGGAAATCTTCAAACTGAATTTTCAACTTTTCGTCGCTCAGCGAATCGCCGATACCGAAAATGCCCGGGTCGAAAATACCGATAATATCGCCGGGGTACGCTTCTTCAACAATGGTGCGCTCCTGCGCGAGGAACTGCTGCGGCTGCGCCAGCTTAACCGGCTTGCCGCCCTGCATATGGTACACCGTCATACCTTTTTTGAACACGCCGCTGCAAATGCGCATAAAAGCAATGCGGTCGCGGTGCGCCGGGTTCATGTTAGCCTGAATTTTAAACACAAACGCACTGAACAGTTCGTTGTCCGGGCTTAACAAATCGCCGTTCTGCAAAATACGCGGCTGCGGCATCGGCGACAGTTCCAAAAATTTCTCCAAAAAGCTGCGCACGCCAAAGTTTGTCATGGCGCTGCCGAAGAACATCGGTGTCAGTTCGCCGCTGTTTACCTTCGCCATGTCGAACTCGTCGCCGGCCATATCCAAAAGTTCAATATCGTCGCATAATTTATGGTACAAATCTTCGCCGATGGCATTAATAATTTCCGGGTCATCCAGGCTGCCCGTGGTAGATTTTAAAATTTTGGAGCCGTGGCTGCTGTCGTTTTCAAACAGTTCAATCTGTTTTTTAACGCGGTCGTACACGCCGATATAATTGCCGTCAATACCGATAGGCCAGTTAATCGGATACGCGCGGATGCCCAGCACCTGCTCGATTTCGTCCATCAAGTCAAACGGGTCACGGCCGTAACGGTCAAGCTTGTTTACAAAAGTAAATACCGGCAGCTGCCTGCGGTGGCAAACCCAGAACAGCTTTTTCGTCTGCGGTTCCACGCCCTTGGCGCAGTCAATAAGCATTACGGCGCTGTCAGCCGCCATCAAAGTGCGGTAAGTATCTTCCGAAAAGTCCTGATGGCCCGGCGTATCCAGAATGTTTACGCGGTAGCCGTCATAATCAAACTGCAAAACGGAGCTTGTTACGGAAATGCCGCGCTGCTTTTCAATTTCCATCCAGTCCGAAACGGCATGGCGGTTGGATTTACGCGCCTTAACCGTACCGGCAAGGTGAATTGCGCCGCCGTACAGCAAAAGTTTTTCCGTCAGCGTCGTTTTACCGGCGTCAGGATGCGATATAATGGCAAAAGTGCGGCGTTTTTCAATCTTTTCAAGTAATTCCTGCATTGTTTTCCCCCGTTATTCCCTGTTCTGCAATTCGTAAATACTGTAAGCGTCAATAATCTGTTTCAAAATATAATCGGGCACCGGCACAGCCGTTTCCATAACGCCCTTAATGTTCACGCGGAAGGCAACGTCCTCATATTTTTCGCCGCCGTAGGTTTCGCAGCTGAAGCTGGTACGCATAAACTCATCCTTAAAAGTGCAGTATTTCAGCACATCATGCTTGCGTTTTAAATCCCATTCGTGGTAAAACTCATACAATTTTTTCTGCGCCTCCGGCGGAATATCCACACCGGCAACCACATAGCCGTCCATAGGCGTGCAGTCCAAATCTTCGTAAACCGTGCCGTCCTCCAGTTCGATGGTGACGGTCATCACATAGTCCACTTCGTTAAATTCTGCATTTTTAATCTGCCATTTTTCGTGCCATTTTTTAATGCACGCCGGGCAGATGAACTTTGCCTCTTTTACGGTATTATTAATGTAATTGTCCTTATAATACAAAACGCCGCCTTCCGGCACAAACTCACTGCCGCATTCGGCGCATACAAGCCTTACGCTGCGAATCATTGCACGCACTCCTTTTCTGTCAAGGCTATAAAAAAAGCCTTCACGGGGATTTCCCGTAAAGGCAGTTGTTTCGGAATGGTCGGAGCGGCGGGATTCGAACCCACGACCTCTTCCACCCCAAGGAAGCGCTCTACCAAGCTGAGCCACGCCCCGAAACACAAGTAATATTATAAACAAACTAAATGCAAATGTCAAGCATTAATTATCAATAACGCGTGCGCCTTCTTCGTCAAGCTTCAGCACATGGTATACCGCCTGCTGCCCGGCTTTTTCAAAAGCCTGCTGCATGGCGCGCCCAATGGCTTCACTGTCGGCATCCGCCGCGGCGTATGCCATTAAGGTAGAACCCGCGCCGCTGATAATAGCTCCGTAAGCGCCGGCATTTTTAGCAGCCTTAAACACAGCCTGCGTGCCGTTAATAAGCGGCATGCGGTACGGCTGGGGCAGCCTGTCCTCCAAAGCATCGGGCAAAAATTTATATTCGCCCGTTAAAAGCGCGCTTACCAAAAGCGCACTGCGCCCGGCGTTAAAAACAGCATCCTTATGGCTTACCGTTTCCGGTATCGCCTGCCTTGCCCTTGCGGTAGAAAGCGGCTCTGCCGGTACTGCGGCAATAAAGCTCAGCGGCTTTTTGGGCACAAAGCGCAGCGAAGCAGCCTTGCCGTGCGCCATATAACTTACCGTAAACCCGCCCAGAAGCGCCGGTGCCACATTATCCGGATGCCCTTCAATTTCGGTAGCGTAATCTACAAGCTGCTTCCTTGTTAAAGTGCTGCCGGTTAAATAATTGGCCGCCATCAGCCCGGCAACAATGGCCGTACTGCTGCTGCCCAGCCCGCGCGAAAGCGGTATGCGGTTGTGCATGGTAACCTTCAGCCCGGTATAGCGGCGGTCGGTAAGCTCGTTCCACAAACGGAAAAACGCCAGAAACGCCAGGTTTTTGCCGCTGGCATGCAAACGCCCGCTGCCCTCGCCGGTAACTTCAAGCTCAAAGCCGCGCTCCGTAAGCTCATAAGTAAATTCGTTGTATAAATTGCAGGCAGCGCCCAAAACGTCAAACCCCGGCCCGCAGTTGGCCGAAGTGGCGGGCACAATTACCCTTACGCTTTTTTTCATAACATCACTCCACGTTGTCATCTTCAACATGGATGACGCTGCATACTTCCTTAATAACCGGCAGTCCCTTCAAAGTCTGCACGGCCATCTGCATATCAAGCTCGGAAACATGGTAGGTAATAACAACAAGTTCTGCCAGCTTGTCGCCAACCATTTGTTTCTGAATAACTTTTTTCAGGCCCACATTCTGTGCGGCAAAAGCGGCGGCAATCGCAGCCAGCACGCCCGGCCTGTCCACAACGTGCAGGCGGATATAAAACGGCGAAAGCATATCTTCAAGGCGGCACAGGTGTTTTTCGTCAAAGCAGGTGCAGTTAATACGCCCGGTAGAACCATGCACCATATTGCGCGCCACGTCGATAATATCGCCGCACACAGCGCTTGCAGTAGGCAGCCCGCCTGCCCCGCGGCCCATAAACATTGCTTCGCCAAGGGCGTCGCCTTCCACAAACACAGCGTTAAACACATCGTTAACGCCTGCCAGCGGATGCTCCGTAGGCAGCATGGTAGGCCTTACGCAGACGGTAATGCCTTTTTCTTCATCATGTTTGGCAACTGCCAGAAGTTTAATGGTATAACCAAGTTCTTTGGCGTATTCAATATCACAGAGCTTTAAACTTTCAATGCCCGATACCAGCACATCATCAAGGCTGATGCGCGTATTAAAGGCAATGGAAGCCAAAATTACCAGCTTGCGTGCGGCATCCAGCCCGCCCACATCGGCAGTCGGGTCCGATTCGGCATAGCCTTTTTCCTGCGCCTCGCGCAGAACTTCGCCGTAATCCATATGGTCCTGCGACATTTTGGTTAGCATATAATTGGTAGTGCCGTTAACAATGCCCATTACCGATTTAATGCGGTTGGCAGCCAGGCACGATTTAAGCGGGCGGATAATGGGTATGCCGCCGCCCACGGCGCCTTCAAACATAAAATCAACATTGTGCAGCTCCGCCAGCGGAAACAACTCCCTGCCGTATTTTGCCAGCACATCCTTGTTGGCCGTAACAACATTTTTTCCGTGCTCCAGCGCGGAAGCAATATATTCCTTCGCCGGATGCTCACGCCCAATCAGCTCAACAACAATATCAATGTCCGGGTCATTTACAATATCTTCAAAATCACCGGTAACGGCATATTTTTTGCCAAGCTCCGCCGCCTTCTGCGGATTGCGCACCAATATTTTCTTTATTTCTATTTTGCAGCCTGCTTTTTTGGCAATTTCGCCGCCGTTATGCTCAAGCACATGCAGCACGCCGCTGCCGACGGTTCCCACGCCCAAAAGGCCGATATTAATACAATCTTTCATTTGTTCCCCCCGTAATTAAATAAATGGCTGCGGCTTAAACCTGCCCCAGAACTTCCAGGCGTTTAACGCCGTCAATCATGCGGAGCTTATCCAAAAGCGCTTCCAAATCAACCGTCAGGTTTTTGGTTTCGATGGAAATGGTAGTGTTGGCAACACCCTGCAAGGGAATGCCCTGGTTAATGGTCATAATGCTGCCGGAATCACCTGCAACAGTATTCAGCACGCGCGAAAGCACGCCCGGTTTATGTTCGAGCAAAAGAGAAAGGGTAATGATTTTTTCCTTGCTTGCTTCATAAAACGGAAATACGTAATCTTTATATTTGTAATAAGCGCTGCGGCTCAGCCCCATTTTTTCAACGGCCTCATTAATGGTTCTGATTTCCCCGCGTTTTAAAATTTCCTTTACCTTAATGGTTTTTTTGATTGCTTCAGGCAGAATTTCCTCTCTGACAAGATAGAACGTAGATTTTTCTGTCATATAATCATCTCCTAAAAAAATTTTTTACACCTTACTCATAGGGATATTATAACACTGTTTCGTGGTAAAAGCCATATGTTTTTGTGAATTTACTGAAATATTCTTACAATTTAAAAAATAAAACACATTCCGCTTATAAAACAGAATGTGTTTGTAAAATTATTTCTTTAAGTCTTCAGCGTGCCCCTGGCGGATTTTGCTTTCCGTGCCGTTTAAAAGGCGCTTGATATTATCCTTATGGCGGATAATTACAAACGCTGCCGCAACGGCAGCAAACAAAAACACCGGCAGCGGATACCCGAAATACCACGCAAGGCACGGCGCGCAGAACGCACCCACGCAGCTGCCCAGCGAAACATAGCGGGTTGCCAGCACAATGGCAAGCCAAACAATAAAGCAAATGCCGCTTACCTTGGGCATTAAAAAGATTAAAAGCCCCAGGCCGGTTGCAACGCCGCGGCCGCCTTTAAAGCCAAGAAACAAAGAATAATTGTGCCCCAGCAGCGCGCCGATAGCGGCAAACAGCATGGCGTACAAATCGCCGCCGGTCATACTTTGGGCAATCATAACGGCAATAATGCCCTTGCCCGCATCGCACAAAAGCACCAGCGCCGCGGTTTTGCCGCCAACAGTACGGAAAACATTGGTACTGCCGATATTTTTGCTGCCGTACTCGCGGATATCAATGCCGTGAATTGCCTTAACCAGCCACAGTCCCGAAGGTACTGAGCCAAACACAAAACCAACGGCAAACCATAATACAAACATCATTACATCCATTTATCCAGCCTCTATTCGTCCTCTTTTTTGCCGCGGATAATCATTGACAGCGGCGTGCCTTCAAAACCGAACGCTTCACGCAGTTTATTTTCCAGATAACGCTGGTACGAAAAATGCATGATTTCCGGTTCGTTGACAAAAATAACAAACGTAGGCGGCTTAATTTTAACCTGCGTTGCATACAAAATCTTCAAACGCTGGCCTTTTTCCGTCGGCGGCGGGTTAATTGCCACAGCGTCAGCAATAACCTGGTTCAGCACGCTGGTTGCCACGCGCATGGCGTTCTGTTCGGCAACATAGTTAATAACCTCCGGCAGGCGGTGAATACGCTGCTTGGTAAGCGCCGATACATACACAACAGGCGCATACTGCATAAAAATCAGCTCTTTGCGCAGGGTTTCGGTATAGCGCAGGGTGGAGTTTTCGTCCTTTTCGTAGGCGTCCCACTTGTTAACAACAATTACAATGCCCTTGCCTGCTTCGTGCGCATAACCGGCAATTTTTTTATCCTGCTCGGTAACGCCGTCCACAGCGTCAATAACCATCAGCACCACATCACTGCGGTCAACGGCGCGCAGGCTGCGGATAATGCTGTACTTTTCAATCGGCTCGTCAATTTTGCCCTTGCGGCGCATACCGGCAGTATCAATAAACAAATACTTCTGCCCGTTGCGCACAACCGGCGTGTCAATAGCGTCGCGCGTAGTGCCGGCAACGTCGCTTACAATGCTGCGCTCCTGCCCTACCAGCGAATTAAAAATAGAAGACTTGCCTACATTCGGGCGGCCGATAAGCGCAACCTTAATCTGGTCCTCGTCGTTGTCAAACACGCCCGCCTTATTCTGCGGAAACTTTGCCACAACGGCGTCCAAAAGGTCGCCAATGCCCAAATGGTTAGCTGCCGAAATCGGGAACGGCTCACCCAGGCCCAAATTGTAAAACTCATAAACATTAAGCTCCTGCTTAGGCGAATCGGCCTTGTTTACAGCCAGCACAATCGGCTTGCCGCTTTTGCGCAGAATTCTGGCAACGTCGGCGTCCTCCTGCACAATGCCGCTGCGCGCATCGCACACAAACAAAATTACGTCTGCCTCTTTAATGGCAATTTCCGCCTGCTGGCGGATGGAAACAGCAATCGCGTCGCTGTTCATAATCTCAATGCCGCCGGTATCAACCATCATAAACTGGTTGTCCAGCCAGTCGCCCTCGGCGTACAAGCGGTCGCGCGTTACGCCCGGGGTGTCTTCAACAATGGAAATGCGGCTGTTTGCAAAAATATTAAACAATGTCGATTTGCCGACATTAGGCCTGCCAACAATGGCAACTATCGGTTTACCCACTCCACTAACCTCACTCTCTAAAAATCTATGCCTGCCCGGGAACTTACCCCCAGATGGAAATAGTGCTTAACCTCCTGCATATCCGTTACCAGCCCGGCAGCATCACACAGCTTCTGCGGTGCGCCGCGCCCGGTGCAGATAATTTCGGCATAACCCTTATGCTCCTTCAAAAAATCAACCACTTCGTCCACCGGCAGCATGCCCGTCTGTAAAACAATGTTAATCTCGTCAAGTATTATTAAATCGGCTTCGCGGTTTAAAATTGCTTTTTTGGCTGTTTCCCAGCCGCTGCGCGCCAGGTCAAGGTCTACCTGCGCCGGATTTTTAAAATTTACAAAAGCGTCGCGCCCCACCTGCTTTAAAGTAAAGCCCGGCAAAAGATGCGCGCCGATTGCCTCACTATAATTGGGGTCATCCTTTAAAAAGGCCAGCATTAACACACGCGCACCGCGTGCGCACGCACGGAACGCCACCCCCAGCGCGGCACTGGTTTTGCCCTTGCCGTCGCCGGTATAAACCTGCAAAATACCGTAATCTTTCATAACAACACCTTATCTTTGCAGCAGCTTGTACAAATCCCCTGCCGAAGCAGCCCTGTGCACGGGCACTCCGCAGGCGGCGCAAAACTCTGCGTAACTCATATCGTCAAGGAACAAATCATCGCTGTTTAAAACAACCTCCGGCAAAATAACGCTCTCTGCTCCCTTAACGGCGTTTAAAATATCATTGCCGCATAAAAGCCCGGTTACGTTAACCGTATTGCCAAAAAACTCGTTTTCCACCGCCAGCAGCTTGTGCTGCATGCCGGTTTTGGCGTTAAACTCCTCAATAAGCGGCTGCAAAACCTTATAAGCGCTTGTGCCAACGGGTATAACGCTGTTTGTACTGCCCTTAACCGGGGCTATTTTGCCTGCCTCCTGCCATTCTTCCAAAAAATTGCGGCTCAGGCCGATGCCGTTTTCCAGCTGCGGAAAACCGTCATACCACTCCGCTTCCGGCAGCGGCATACCTGCCAGAATGTAAAACTCGTCGCCAAGGTACACAAACGATTTGCCGAGGCTTTGGCGGCATTCCTTCTGCCAGTCCGTAACCATGGTTACAATTTCACGTGCTTCTTCCGGCGTAAACAGGCGCAGCGGCGTTAAATGCGCGCGGTTTTTGGTAAGCCCCACCGGCACCACGGCCATAGTTTCAACATTCGGCGCCAGCGCGCGCAAATCGGCATAAGTGCGTTTTAAAACCTCACCGTCGTTATAGCCGGGGCAGCACACAATCTGCGTATGCACGGTAATACCGGCTTCAAACAGGCGGTGCAGCTTATCCATCAGCTCGCCCGCAAAGCGGTTTTTCATCATTACGCAGCGCACTTCGGGGTCGGTAGCGTGTACGGAAACGTACAGCGGCGACATGTGCGTTTTAATAATGCGGTCAAAATCTTCGTCCTTCATATTGGTAAGGGTTATAAAATTGCCGTACAAAAATGAAAGGCGGTAATCGTCATCACGCACATAAAGCCCCTTGCGCATACCGGGTATCATCTGGTCTACAAAGCAGAAAACGCATTTGTTGTAACAGGTTGTTACCTTGTCAAACACGGCGCTTTCAAACTCCAGCCCCAGGTCTTCATCTATGTTTTTGGTTATCTGCACTTTGCGCTCATTGCCTGCGGCATCCAAAAGTGTAAGTTCCACTTCCTCATCCGCCAGCAAAAAGCTTAAATCTATAATATCGCGCACGCTGCTGCCATTAACCGCAATAAGGCTCTCGCCCGCTTTAATGCCTGCGGCATCGGCAAGGCTGCCGCGTTTAACGCTGCTTATTAATCCCTGCATAAAAACTCCTTTATATAAAACACTCTTTTAAAACATACTTTGTTAGTTTATATTATACCGTCAAATATGTCAAATTGCAAAATGATGGGATTGAGTTTTATTTTTTGGGTTTTGCTTTTAATTTTCTTTTAATCCTTTGTATGTAGGTTTTATGTTTTAATTTTCTTTTTTATTCATGTTCATTTTAATTTACGTTTCATCCTTGTATGTAGTTTTTATACTTCGATTTTCTTTTTTTACTCATCTTACTTCTTTATAACTAAAGAAGTAAGCAAGAAAGTTTTGCTCCTCAAAAAACTTAACGGCTCAATATTAAATCAGTTTGCCACTTGCAGCGCCTGCGGAACTCGTTTGCTGCGCAAACTCAAACATCCTCGGCTATTGCTGCAAGTGCCTTTTTATTTTAAGCTTTCGCCTGTTTTTTGAAAGTCGCCTTTTGACATGACCCGTACTTTTATAGCTTGATTTTGGATATTATGCTCTTAAATCGTATTTTATGACTATTCATTATAAAAAATATATGCAACCTGCGATAACATTGCTGCTTTTTATAAAAATTTACCAAAGTATGAATTTAAGCAAATCCGCTCACCTAAATTCAATATATTAAAAGTACGGGTTACATCAAATCGCGGCATTAAAAATTTAGCGGTATTTACTGAAAAGCAATAAAATTTTCCCGGTGTTTGAGCGAAGCGAGTTCCGTGGAAAATTTTATTGCTTTCTGCGTGCCGCGTTTAAATTTTTTCAGCCGCGTGAGTTTTCTTGCTTCGTTCTTTTGCTCATTCAAAAGAATGAAGATGAATAATAAAAAGAAATAAAAATTGATAACATATAATCAAAGGCGAAAACAAAATTAAAAGTAATATGAGTAAAACTGTAAATAAAAATATAATAACCTAAATACAAAGCCGCAAATCCCTCTAACCCAAAAAATCCTTTAAGGTAAAATTGCCCTCAAACTTTACACAAATCAATCTGTTTTATATACAAACATCTCCGTCAATGGTATAATTAAGAAAAGCAAAAGTGTTCGCACGGGGGGAATTACGTACGCTAATTTTCTCTCGTGAATCTCCTCCCGTAATTTTTATTATGGGAGGTTTTATTATGGGTAAAAATTTGCAGTACAAAATTTTATTAAGCCTGCTGGCAGCGGGTAGTATAAGCGTGTACGGCTTTGTAAATACGGCTACGGCTGCAGAACCGGAATTTGTTTATGATGGCAATCGTTTTAGTGAGACAGATGAAAGATATACTTATTCCGGTAATGGGAGTTTAATTTTAAATTCTAATGATGATATGCCAACAGACAGTGATTTGCCAGAGCCAACAGATCCAAATAAACCGGCTGTAAGATTTGCTTATGCCGGAGACGCCATAGCTGGTAATGAACTGCAAAGCAACAATAATTACGGTAACTCTACACTAACAATAAACGGCGGAGATATAGATGTATCGTATTTATTCGGTTATAGAGTTACTTACCCTACAAATGGTCTGAATTTGGAGAACGTGACAATAGAAAATAATAAACTAACAGTAACTGGCGGTAATTTTCTAAAAGATGTTACCTTAAGTGGCTCAAATTCTAATACCATACAAGGTATAAAACTATTTAAAAACAGTGTTTACATTGATGGTCTTGAAAGCAGTAACGGAATATATGGTATATTTGGCGCTGAAGGTTATAATTCCGAAGAAAATAATGTAACAATAAAATCTTCAACAATCACAATAGGAAATACTTTCCATGGAATTAGTGGCGCATTAGCTACATCATCAATAGGTGTAACTAATAAAAATTCAGTAAATATAATTGATTCAACATTAGTAATAAATGATGCTGACGGTTATATAACTGGTGCTTATTCTTATGGCAGTGCAAACAGCAACGAAATTACTATTACAAATTCTACAGTAACAGCACCAGCAATAATAGGTGGTTTTGCTGGCAAAGATTCAATAAATAATACTGTAAAAATTAACGGCACAAGTAAAATAACTGGCGAAGTTTATGCTGGCACTAGCTACGGCGGAAACAATCAACAAAACCATGGTAATAAAATAATTTTGCAAGATACAGCCGATATGTTACAGGCAACTTTATCAGGCAGCATTTATGCTGTAAATGATACTAATATTTATGATAACCGTCTTATTATTGACGGTTGGACAGGCAAAGATGTACAATCCATACATAACTTCAGCGACATTGACTTCAACAACATCAACTGGGTTAATGGCAGTACTGTTTTAAACATTAAAGAAAATAACGAAGTCGGTGCGCTTGCCAATACCGAAATTAACCTTAACAGCATTGCAGGTGGCAGTAAAATTGCCGTTGGTGATACCATGACGCTTATAGAAAGTAGTAATAATGTTGACCTTGGTATTAACAAAGACAATGTAAAAGTAAGTGACAGCTTTTTTGCCGGTGTTGCGGCTCAAGGCACTGGCACTGCAACTGTCAAAGATGATGGTTCTGTTGCTTTTACGGTTGATACCTTAAAAGCTAACAGCCAAATCGACCTCGTCGCTGAAAACCGTGCCGTTGCGGCAGCATTTGTAAACCAGGGTACGGATTTAATCAGCGACAGCCTGGACGTTTTAAGCCGCGACGATAACTACGGCGTTAAAACCTTTGCCGCCGTACACGGCAACCGCAGCAAATACGATGTGAACAGCGATATTAAAATTAACGGCTGGAGCGTTATTGCAGGCGTTGGCAATGCCGATAAGTTCGATAACGGCAGTGAGTTCAGCTGGGGCGCATTCTACGAAAACGGCAGCGGCAATTACCGTACTTACAATGAATTCAACAACGAGTTCTTCCGCGGGGACGGCAGCCTTGTTTATAACGGCGGCGGCATTGCGGCACGCTACACCAATAAAAACGGCGTTTATACCGAAGGCAGCCTCCGCGCCGGTATGTTAAAGAGCGATATGGATAACGCTTTGCGCGATGGTGCAGGCAATTACTACGGTTACGAAAGTGAAAGTGCTTACTATGGTGCGCACATTGGTGTCGGCAAAATTATCAGCCTTAGCGAAAGCAGCGACCTTGATGTATACGGCAAGTTCTTCCACACCTATACCGAAGGCGACAGCTTTAAGGTTGCTAATGACGAATTTGAGTTTGACAGCATTAACAGCGACCGCCTGCGCATTGGCGCACGCATTACCAGCAATAAGGAAAACAAGTTCAGCACTTACTATGGCCTTGCTTATGAGTACGAGTTTAACGGCGACGCTGATATGACGGCACAGGGGCTTAAAGCGCCCACGCAGAGCTTACAGGGCAGCAGCATAATGGCAGAATTTGGCTTTAACTACCAGCCCACGCCCACCAGCCCGTGGAGCTTTGACCTTAATATGCGCGGCTACACCGGCGAGCGCCAGGGCGGCAGCTTTAACGTACAGGCAACGTATACTTTCTAACTTTATAAAACAAACATATAAGCAAAACAACCGGCGGCACAGTATAATGCTTCCGGTTGTTTTTTATAAAAATTATGTTTTAACGGCAGTTATAAAATGTTTTAATGGCATCATTTTGACTTAGCAAAATATTTTACGGCATAGTATGCGGCAAACGCCACAATATAGGTAAGTGCCGCCATAGCGACTTTTTTGTTGAAACCAATCTGCTCGTCTACATAATCTTCTGCTGTCATATCTTTTTCAACAGTAATATATGACTTTTCTTCCGGTATATAAAGCACGCGGCGTTCAACAGGTTTTCCTTCATCAACAATTTGCTGGGCGCTGCTTTCAATGCCGCCTTTTTCAAGGATATAATTATACTCGTTCACAAAACGCAGCTTATCTCTTAACTTTTTGCCCTGTTCAATTTTTTCACGCCAGTTTTCAGGCTCCGGCATCTTTTCGGCTGCTGCCGCCAGTTTATTTTTCCTGTTTTCTTCCGTCCAGTAATCTACGGCATAAACGGTAGTTGTTGGGTTTCTTCTTTTCATTTTGCCGCTAAAATTGGTTTCTTTTTGCAGCGGTATTACCCTTTGCGGGTAAAACGTGTAAACGCCCATATCCTTATACTCATCAGCCGGGCGCACCTTCTGCATATCTCCGTAGCTGTTAAAAAGTGCAATTACAGCAACAATAAATATAACCACCGGCAAAAAACGCAGTATGCTTTTAATTTTCTCCATAACACGCCACCACCCGTTTAATTATGGCTTAACGAACCTTTTATAATTTAATCATAGCATAAGCGTCAATTTATTACTATAACTTATAAGCAATTTTACAGTTTGCTGTATGTACTTCTTTATGAACATGAAACCACTGTTTAAATGAAGCGCAGAGCAAAATCGCGACGACTAAATCACTGTTGTATCCTCCATGCGCAAACCGCTGCGCAGCCGTGTTTGCGTACGCAATTAGGAGCGACGTTTTGCCAAGCTGAATATAAACAGCGGTTTCATGTATGTGCAAAAAAAGAGCCGAACATAAAGTTCAGCTCTTTTGCGTAATTATAAATTTTATATTGTGGTATGTAAATTTTGCTCATTATTCAATCGCAAAATTTGCATAGCTTCGCTGGCACAATTATTGCCTTCGCTGTCACTCGGCACTAATTGGCGACTCAGCTAAATTGGCGCTCAGTTATATTACGCGCGGGAAATGTATTCGCCGGTACGGGTATCAATGTTGAGTACGTCGCCTTCGTTAATGAACAGAGGTACTTTAACAACATAGCCGGTGTCCATGGTTGCGGGTTTGCTGCCGCCGGTAGCCGTATCGCCGCGGATGCCCGGGTCGGTTTTAACAACAGTCAGTTCAACGGTATTCGGCAGGTCAACGCCGATAACGCGGCCGTTGTAAATCATGATTTTGGCATCCATGTTTTCTTTAAGGAAGTTGATGGCATTGCCAAGCTGTTCTTTGGTAAGTTCGGACTGTTCGTAGGTTTCGTTGTCCATGAATACATAGTTGCCGTCTGATTCATACAGATACTGCATTGCGCGGCGGTCGATATGTGCTTTCGGCAGACGTTCGCCTGCGTTGAAGGTGCGTTCTACAACGGCACCGGTGCACATGTTGCGCATTTTAGCACGTACAAAAGCTGCGCCTTTGCCCGGTTTTACATGCTGGAATTCTACAACCTGCCATGCGTCGCCATCGATGGTAACAGTTACGTTGGTTTTAAATTCGTTGGTTGAAATCATAAATGCTCCTCCTGTTTATTTAAAATTAAACAATTTCCATCAGTTGCTTTTTAACGCCGCACAGCACTTTAGCGCCGTCATCCGTCAATACAACCGTGTCTTCGATACGTACACCGCCCTTGCCGGGAATGTAAATACCTGGTTCTATGCTGAATGTCATGCCGGGCTCCAGCACAACATCAGTACCGCGTTTGTTGATATTGGGCATTTCGTGAATTTCAAGGCCCACGCCGTGCCCCAGCCCGTGCACGTAGTTTTCGCCGTAGCCGCGCGAGGTAATGTATTCTCTTACAATCGCGTCAAGCTCCGCGCCCGTCATGCCGGGCTTTGCGCTTTTTAAACCGCGCCACTGGGCTTCTTCAACTATGGTATAAATTTCCTTGTGCCACGAATTGGCCATGCCGAGCACAACCGTTCTTGTCATGTCGGAATGGTAACCGTCGTACACAGCGCCAAAGTCGAAGGTAATAAAATCGCCTATTTCAATCTGTTTATCGCTTGCCATGCCGTGCGGCAGAGCGCTGCGCGCGCCGGAGGCGATAATCGTATCAAACGAAGGTTTTTCGCTGCCCATACTGCTCATGTAGTATTCAAGCCTTGCAGCCAGTGCTTTTTCCGTCATGCCTGGTTTAATTTCCGGCAGCAGTTTTAAAAACGCCTGGTCGGCAATTTTAAAGGCTTTCCACATCAGGTTCAGTTCGCGTTCGTCTTTAACCATGCGCAGATACTTTAAATCAATGTTTAAAAGCTCTTTACCGCTTACTGCCTCTTTAAGGCTCAAGTAATCGTTATAGCTGTAAGCTGCGCCGTCAAAACCTATTTTGGTATGCGCTTTGGCAAAATCCGCCGCTGCCTGCCAGATATCGCCGGTGTAGGTAAATACACGGCAGTAATGCTGCACTTCGCCTTCTGCCTGCGTAGTGTAGCGCCCATCGGTTATTAAAACCGTGCTTTTGGCGTCAACATAAAGCAGGCTGCTGTCGCCGCGGAAGCCTGACAGATAGCGGATTGTCGGTATATCCTTCACAATAACGCAGTCAAGCCCGTTTTTGGCCATCAGGCTTAAAAAACTGCCCAAACGCTGCATCATTTCCACTCCACCAGTCTTTCCTAAACAATAATACCATTATATTTTATCATAAATACTGCCTGCTGTCACTATAAAACCGGCTCGCCTTCCAGAATTTCTACCGTAAAGGGCATGTTTTCAATTATTTCCATTACGTCATTGTAGGTATCGGGCGTGCCTAAAAGTTTAACCACGCCTTCGCGCGGGTCTTCGGTTGTAACAAGCGCCAGGTGTTCGTAGCCTTCCATAATCCAGTTTACGTCGGCAATGCGTTCCGGCGCCACGCGCAGATAGATAATACTTCGGTCGTCGCTCATATAATTTTCCTCCGCAGCAGCGAATCGGGCAGAAGCTCCGCAGCGCTGTCAATCCAGAAGTGCTGGCGTGCGTGCGGCGCACATTCGATGGGTGTGCCTTCTTCGTCCTGCATATTTTTAAGTTCCAGCGGCATTAAGGTGCCGTCCGTCATTAAAAGCTCCAGCTTTTCGCCGTTTTTTACGTTATTGCGCTGTTCAATCAGCGCTTTTTTGTTTGCTTTATCGTAGCTTAAAACAATGCCTACAAAATCGTGCGTCTGTTCGTAGCTGCTGGTAGTGTAAACCTGCGCATCCGCGCCGGGCGTGCCAAAGGCAAAGCCTTCGGTATAAGGACGGTGCGATACTTTGTTCAGTTCTTCAATCCACTCAGGCAGCACTTTGTAGCCGTCCGGGTCTTTCATGTAAGCGTCAATCGCCTTGCGGTACACGCTGGCCACGGTTGCCACATAATGCACGCTTTTCATGCGGCCTTCTATTTTCAAGCTGCAAATGCCTGCTTTAACAAGCTGCGGTATGCGCGCAATAAGGCATAAATCCTTGCTGTTCATTACATAGGTACCGTGCGCGTCTTCTTCAATATCGTAGCTTTCTCCGGGGCGGTTCTTTTCGTGCAGGGTGTATTCCCAGCGGCAGGCCTGCGCGCATGCGCCGCGGTTGCCATCGCGCCCCGTAAGGTAGCTGCTTAAAAGGCAGCGTCCGCTGTAAGATATGCACATTGCGCCGTGTACAAAGGCTTCCAGTTCCACACTGGTTTTTGCGCCGATTTGTGCAATTTCTTCCAGCGAAAGTTCGCGCGCCAGCACTACGCGTTCCGCACCCAAATCCTGCCATGCCTGCACACTTGCCCAGTTGGTGGTGTTTGCCTGCGTGCTTACATGCAGCGGCATGCCGGGCACAACGCGCCGCGCAGTCTGCCATACGCCAAGGTCGCTTATCAAAAGCGCGTCCGCACCGGCCTTTTGCAGTGCCAGCAAGTATTCCGGCAGTTTTTCAATATCGCTGTTATGCGCAAAAATGTTTACGGTTACATAAACCTTTTTGCCTAAAGAATGGGCAAAGTCTGCCGCTTCTTTAATTTCGTCAATTTCAAAATTATTGGCAAAAGCGCGCAGGCCAAACATTTTGCCGCCCAGATAAACGGCATCCGCACCGTAGCGCAGCGCCATTTTGCACTTTTCCATATTTCCTGCCGGCGCCAAAAGCTCCGGCTTAACAATTTTTCTTGTCATGTTCCTTCCTTACTGCGGGCCGTGAATATCTTCTATTGCCTGTAAATGTTCTTCGTAAGTGCGCGTAAAACGGTGGTGCCCGTCTTTTTCGGCCACAAAGTATAAATAATCCGTATTTTCCGGGTTCAGCACGGCTTTAATGGCGTCCATGCCGGGGCTGCCAACCGGTCCCGGCGGCAGGCCGGAGTTAACATACGTGTTGTACGGATTTTCAATGCGCGTATCGGCAATAGTTATTTCGGCCTTCTGTTCTCCGCCCAGTATATATTGAATGGTTGTATCCGACTGAATGGGCATGTAAATTTTCAAGCGGCGCAGAAAAACACCGGCAATGCGCGGCTGTTCTTCTTTAAAAACGGCTTCCAGCTCCACCATTGAAGCAATGGTTACTATATCGTGAATGGACATTTTGGTTTTTTCTGCCGCTTCGCCGATTTTTTCGTGGTTAATCTGCGTGTTAAACTCCTTAACCATCATGGCAAGCATGTCTTTTTCCGTCATGCTGTCGTTAAACTGGTAGGTTGAAGGGAAAATAAAGCCTTCTGCCTTGTATTTTACATCGGCATTATTGGTTTCCATATATTTATACGGAGTGTAGTTGCGTGCGGCTTCTTTAAATTTTTCCGCATCGCCAAGCCCTTCCGCCGCCAGCTTGGCCGCTGTTTTTTCTACCGTATAACCTTCCGGCACGGTAAAGCTTACGGTTTTAACCTGCCCGCGCGCCAGAATATCTATAATTTCACTGTTAGATTTGCCTGCTTCAATTTCGTAGCTGCCGGCCTGCAATTTGCCTTCCAGCCCCATAAAACGCGCTTCCAGCCTGAAACTTTCAGGGCGTTTAATAAGTTTCTGCCTGTGCAGCATATTGGCAATGTCTGCCGCCGTCATGCCGTTTTCTACCGTAATAACATAAGTTTTGCCGTCGGCTAAATCGGCATTGTTGCCCGTATAATTTAAAACCCAGTAAGATGCTACAAATATTACCAGCAAAGTGCTCATAAAAAACGGTAATATTTTTCTCATGCTACGCCGCCCCTAAACATTCGTACTTTAAAAATGCCGGACCAGAGGTCCGGCAGGCAGTTTATTATTCTTCGTCCCATTCGGCAACGAGTTTTTCGTAAGCCGCTTTAACTTCTTCAAACTCCTCGTCGGTAGGCCCAAGATAAATTTCGTTGCCGTCTTCGTCAAAGTCAATGCGGGCAATGATTACATTGTCCTCGTCATCGTCTTCTTCATCATGGCAATGGCATTCTTCATCTTCGCAGCCGCAGTCGTCAGCGTCCAAAGCGGAAAGAACCGCAAAGCTCTTTTCACCAACGGGGATAACCATTTCCTCACGGAAATACATTTCGTTGCCGTCCTCGTCGGTAATAACTACGATTTCTTCTTCGTCGATATGGTCATGCTCAAGCTCAAATTCTTTGTTATCGTCCATTTTGTACCTCTTTCTTAAAGCATAAGTATAATTAGGTTTATTTTATCTTATCACAGGGCAAACTGTCAACCAAACTATCTGTTAAAAAATATTGTATTTTCTGTGGCAGCAGCGCAAAAAAACATTTATCTGCCGCCCAATGTGGTTTATAATAAGTATAAACCAATTAAAGGAAGTGTTGTGATGAACGGAAAATATAAATTCTTAGGCATGGCTGCCGCAGCAGCCGTTATTATTGCCGCCGCCTTTTACTTTTTTTACTGGGTTAAAACACCGGCTTACTCCCTGTCGCTGATTGGCGACGCCATTACCGGCCACGACGCTGTCAGCTTTCAGCAGCATGTGGATATGGACAGGCTGTACAGCAAAGCCTATGATGATTTTTTAAATGCGGAAGCCAAACTCAGCAATATGCCGCAATCGCCCGAAAGCAATTTCATTATGGTTTATGCCAAAGCAATTAAGCCGCAGGTAGTCAATCTTTTAAAAACGGCAACTCTGGACGCCATCGCGGGGCAGGATACCGACGCCGTATTTAACTCCAAAGCGCAGCAGTCAGTTATGGCCAAAAACATAAAACAGGCAACGGCGCCGGCCGGGCTTGATATCGGCGATGTTTCGGTTATCAGCCAAAACGGCAGGACAGCCGCCGTACAGGCCACACTGCACAGCAAAAAACTGGACAAAGATTTTACGCTGAACCTTACTATGAACGAACTTGAGGACGGCACCTGGAAACTTTTGGAAATTAATAATTTTTACGACTTTGTTTTAGAAGTTGACGCTGCCGAAAAAGCTAAACTGGCAGAACTCAACGCGCCCATCGCCAAAGAGCTTGCCAATATGGTAGAATGTGTTTCCGGCAGGATGACCATTAATAACCAGTACGGCTTTATGGTTGACGAAAGGCATTGGCTTGACGTCTATACGCAAATGAAAAACATCAGCGGCAAAGACATCGCCAACTTTACCTACCGTGTAACCATTTACCAAAGCCAAAACGGGCCGGAACTTACCAGTTTCACCGTTTATAACGGCGATAATTTCCCGGACGGGCAAACGGTTAACAGCTACCGCTATGTAGAACTTGACCTGCTTGATCCGCACACGGACACTCTGGTTAAATCCGATTTCAAAAGCCTGCCCTGGAAAGTAGACATTATCCGCGTCGAATTCAAAGACGGCTCCGTCACCGAGCTTTACCGCGAAGTGCCTGACGCAGCTTGACACCTGTCCCAATCATAAAAATCCCGGACTTACAAATGTAAATCCGGGATTTTTTTATCTGTTGAACAATTTTCCAAGGCCCTGTTTTACTGCCCCGCCAACCTGCTGGCGCACGTTTTCGCGCACTTCTTCTTTGGTAGGAGCGGTAAAGCCTGATTCGCTCATTTTATCAAAAGTAATTTTGCCATTGCTGTTCATTACGGCGTTACTGGTAAAGCTGCCAAGCGGTGTGCCAATGGTAATGCCGGAGAAGGTCATCTGCCCGTTTGCGCGGCTAAAATTGCCTGAAAGCGAGTTAAACGGAACGCCTGCAAAATTGCCGGGAGCAATAACAAACGTACCGCCCGCAACGGCGCTGTCTGCACTGCCGGTGCCGCTGGCGTCTGCTTCAAAGCTCAGCGGGCCGCTGATTTGCGTTTCCGTTACCGCTGTGCTGTCCATGCCGCTGCCGGAAAGATGCAGCGCGAAGTTTTTGGTTGCTGCCTCTACCGTGCCGCTTACGCCCAAAGTACCGCTGTAAACATTGGCGTAAGTGTTGCTTAACGTTACCAGTCCGTTGGTATAGTTGTAATTACCGTTAATGCCCGTTGCCACAAGCGGAGCAACTTCCAGTTTGTCCATGGTAAAGCTGCCGTTAATTACAGGCGCGTCAATCGGGCCGGTTACCTTGCCGTTAATGTTAACGCTGTCGGTAATGCCAAGGCCGGGGCTTACAGCGTCCACGCGGAAGGAAGGCGCTGCCACGTTCAAATCATAAGTAGGCATGCCCTGTTTCTGGAACAGGATTTTACCGTCCATGTTAACGTCCTGACCTTCCACTTTGCCTTTAACGGCGGTAAACGAAGCTGCATTGTTGTCAATGGCAAAGCTGCCGCCGCCATCGGTAATGTTATAGCCCAAAGCCTTGCCTGCCACGCCGCTCAGGCTGCCGTCAAGGTTCAGGTTCCACTTCGCGTCGTGCAGCCCTGCTGCAAGCTTGGCACCGTTAATAACGCCGCCGGTAATGCTCAGTTCGCCAAACGAAGGCAGAACTTTCATAAGCTCAGTAATTTGCAGGTTTTTAACTTCGGCGCCGATTGTTACATCGTCATAAACCTTGTCAATGCTGCCAATTAAATCAGCATCGCCGTTTTTGCCCTGCAAAGTAAATTTAATATCCGGGAACTCTTTTAAATTAGCCTGCATTTCCACGTTGCTGAAATCAAGCTTCTGCCCGTTCATGTCAAGAGCCAGAGCGCCGTCGGTAATTTCCACCATGCCGCGGAACTCTGTCGGCGTTTCATCATCCTTATCGGAAAAATTGATATAGTTAATAATGTCAAGCCCGTCTTTATCGGTGTAATTTACCGCAAACTGCGGCTTTTCGATAGAGATGCTGTTAATGGAGTTAATACCGAAAGAACCCTTAAGGATATCAAAAAGGTTGGCGGAAACGTTCATTTCCGGTACTTCGGCCAGTTTTTTGCCATCAGGCGCAGTCCACACTACGTTTTCAAACACAACATTGCCCGATACACTGGCGCTGAAATGCCCTATTTGCAGCTTGCCCTGCAGCACCGTCTGCCTGTCGGCCATTTCGTTTACAAAGCCCGCGGCTTTATTGCCTGCCACATGCACCGCCAGCGTGCCGAGAATTATCAGCACCGCTATTACGCCGCCGGCTATTTTATGTTTTCTCTGCAACATTAAAATCACCCCGCTGCCGTTTGTTTAGCGCCGGCTGTCCAAATAATTCTGCAAAATAACCACAGCCGCCATCATGTCAATAATTTTACGGCGTTTTTTACGCTTCATATCCGCGTCTATCAGCACATTTTCCGCCGCTACTGTCGAAAGCCTTTCATCCCACAGCACAACTTTAATGCCTTCAAAGCGTTTTTTCAGTTCTTCAGCAAAAGCCTCGCTTACATGCGCGCGTTCGCCTATTGTGCCGTTCATATTTTTGGGGTAGCCCAAAACAACCGTATCCACTTCATGCTCTTTAATCAGCTCGCCAATGCGCTCAAAATCGCGTTCTTCCGTTGTGCGGCGTATGGTTTCCACGCCGCCGGCAATCATGCCCAGCAAATCACTCGTTGCCACGCCTATTGTGCGCGTGCCGATATCAAGCCCCATGCTTCTTTTCATAGCGCCGCCCTACTTTTTAGCCGATGCGGAAAGATAACTTTTTACAAGCTCTTCCAAAAGCTCATAGCGTTCAAAACGGCGCAGCTTGGTGCGCGAATCTTTATGGCTGGTAATATAAGTGGGGTCGCCGCTTAAAAGATAGCCCACAAGCTGGTCTACCGGATTGTAGCCTTTTTCCTCCAGCGCGGCATAAACCTCGCGGATAGTCTGGGCTACGTCTTTTTTATCTTCAGTGCGTTTAAACATCATGGTTTCGCTTGAAATGCTCATAACTATTCCTCCTTAAAAAATAAAAAGGCTTTTTATTTATTTTAACATACCTTAACGCAAAATAATAGAAAGAAACGGCTGAGCTTTAAACCCAGCCGTTACTATTTTGTGAAATTATTTAATCTGTCCTTCAATAACAGTCAATGCAGTTTTCAGTGCTTCATCAAGTTTGGAAGCATCTTTGCCGCCGGCCTGCGCCATATCGGGGCGTCCGCCGCCGCCGCCGCCGCAAACTTTGACAACTTCCTTAACAATCTGCCCGGCATGGATGCCTTTGGCAACAGCGTCTTTGGTTGCCATGGCAAGAATGTTGATTTTGCCGCTGTCAATAACGTCAGCCAGCACTACAACGCCGCCTACTTTATCGCGCATCTGGTCGCCGAGGCTGCGCAGTGCTTCAACGTCACCGGCGCTTACTTTCTGTACAAGTACGGGAACGCCTTTAATATCGCAAACGCTGGAGGCAGCGTCGCTTACCTGCGCTTTGGCAATCTGGCCTTCCAGTTCGCTGATTTTCTGTTCCGCTGCTTTATAATCGGACTGCAATGCGCAGATACGTGCGCAAAGGTCATTGCTGCGGCATTTAAGGCCGGTTGCTGCGGTTTTAACCATATCTTCCATCTCGCGTACATAGTTCAGCGCGCCGTGGCCGGTTACGGCTTCAATACGGCGTACACCTGCGCCTGTGCTCGATTCGGACAGAATTTTAAACATGCCAATCTGTGCGGTGTTGCCAACATGCACGCCGCCGCAGAATTCCATGGAAAAGCCCGGTACGGTAACAACGCGTACAATGCTGCCGTATTTTTCGCCGAACAGTGCAACCGCACCGCGTTTTTTGGCTTCGTCAATAGGCAGTTCTTCAATGGTTACATCTTTTGCTGCCAGAATCTGGTCGTTTACAATTTCTTCAACCCTGCGCAGTTCTTCTTCCGTTACGGGAGAGAAATGCGAGAAGTCGAAACGCAGACGGTCAGGGCCAACATAGCTGCCTGCCTGGTTTACATGGTCGCCCAAAACCTGTTTTAAAGCTGCATGCAGCAGGTGGGTTGCTGTATGGTTGCGGGCAATATCGTTTTTGCGTCCGCGTTCAATTTCAAACTTAACTTCGTCGCCAACGGCAACGGTGCCTTCGGTTACGGTGCCAATCATAATGGTTGCGCCGTCCGGCAGTTTTTTGGTAATTTCAACCTGCATTACGCCGGCAGGGGCAATAATGCGACCGGTATCGCCAAGCTGTCCGCCGCCTTCAGCGTGGAATGCGGTAACATCGGTAATAACAGCAGCTTTTTTGCCGTCCTCCATGCTCTCAACCGGCTGTGCGTCATGAGCAGGATACATGGCAACGATTTTGCCGCCCTGTGCGCTTTCGTCAACCTTTAAGGAAGCAAGGTCAATGCTGCGGGTGTTGTAAATTACCGGGCGTCCGGTTTTGTCGTCGCGAGCGTCGCGTGCCATTTTGCGCTGAACCTCCAAAGCCTCGTTAAAAGCTTTATCGTCCATCGTCATGCCTTCTTCTTCCAGAATTTCGGCAGTCAGTTCACGCGGGAAACCGAAAGTGTCGCTCAGGCGGAAAGCAGTTGCGCCGTCCAGCACGGTTTTGTTTTCTTTTTTGAGGCTTTCGATTTCGGTGTATAAAAGGTCGCAGCCCTGGCGCAGAGTGCGCAGGAAGCTGGTTTCTTCCATTTCGATAACTTTATGGATAAAGCTTGTTTTTTCAACAAGGTACGGATACGGTTCTTTAAACATGTCAATAACAACATCAACCGCACCGTTAAGGAACTTGTCTTCAATGCCGATTAAGCGCGCATGGCGTACGGCACGGCGCAGAACACGGCGCAGTACATAGCCGCGGCCTTCGTTGGAAGGAAGCACGCCGTCGGCAATCATAAAGGTAATGCTGCGTACATGGTCGGCAATAACCTTTAAGGATACGTCCGTCTTTTTATCCTTGCCATATTCTACGCCGGCAACTTTAGCGGCATATTCAATAATCGGGAAGATAAGGTCGGTTTCAAAGTTGGAAGGCTTGCCCTGCAATACGGAAGCCAGGCGTTCAAGTCCTGCGCCGGTATCAATGTTTTTATTGGCAAGCGGGGTGTAAGTGCCATCTTCATGCTGGTCATACTGGGTAAATACCAGGTTCCAGATTTCAAGGAAACGGTCGCAGTCGCAGCCGGGTTTGCAGTCCGGCCTGCCGCAGCCGCGTTCTTCGCCCATATCAATGTGCAGCTCGCTGTCCGGTCCGCACGGGCCGCTGCCGGTTTCCCAGAAGTTTTCTTCAAGGCGTACAATGCGTTCATCAGGCACGCCTACAACATTGTGCCAGATTTCGTATGCTTCATCGTCAGTCGGATGGATGGTTACCCACAGTTTATCGGCAGGCAGCTCCAGTTCTTTGGTTAAAAATTCCCAGCTCCAGGGAATGATTTCTTTTTTGAAATAATCGCCGAAGGAAAAATCGCCCAGCATTTCAAAATAGGTATGATGGCGCGCAGTGCGGCCTACGTTTTCAATATCGCCGGTGCGCACGCATTTCTGGCAGGTAGTGATACGCGGAGAAGGCGGTTTCATTTTACCGGTAAAAAACGGTTTAAAAGGCGCCATGCCCGCACCAATTAAAAGCAGAGTCGGGTCGTCCTGCGGAATGAGCGAAGCGCTCGGCAGCACGAGATGCCCTCTGTCTTCAAAAAACTTTAAAAATCTTTTACGGATTTCATTACCACTAATGTACTTCATAATTCAAAAATCGCTCCTTTTAAATAGGTACAACGCATAAGAAAATTATATAAAAATTAGCGTGCAAAGTCAACGCACGCTAAAAGTATACAGGGTTATTAATTAATTTTTCTGTTTGCCATGCAGCGCTTTTTCCGCGCCAATATCCTTCGGAAAGTAATATTTGTGCCCGATAAGTTCATCCGGCATATACTGCTGCTGTACCCAGCCGCCGGGGTAATCGTGCGGATATTTATAGCCCGTGCCGTGCCCCAGCGCACCTGCACCGGGGTAATGCGCGTCGCGCAGATGTTTGGGCACCGTACTCTGCACCGCACGCGCTTCTTCACGCGCACTGAAAATTGCCGTGCAGCAGGCGTTGCTTTTTGGGACATTGGCTATATAGCACACGGCCTGCGCCAACGGCAGCTGTGCTTCCGGCAGGCCTATAAAATGGGCAGCCTGCGCCGCGGAATTAGCCACAACAAGCGCCATCGGGTCGGCATTGCCTACATCCTCTGCCGCGCAGATAACAATGCGCCGCGCGATAAAACGCACGTCCTCGCCGCTTTCCAGCATCTCTGCCAGATAATGCAGCGCCGCATCGGCGTCACTGCCGCGCATGCTTTTTATAAACGCCGATACCGTGTCATAATGGCGGTCGCCCTTTTTATCGTAACGCTTAAAAGCGTCGCCCATTACGCTTTTAAGCACCGTGCCGTCAATAGTTTTTACACCGTCAGGCAGCATAAATTCCGCCTGTTCCAAAAGGTTCAGCGCCACGCGCGCGTCGCCGCCGCAAAAATCAGCCAGTGCTTCCAGCGCCTCGTCCGTCATGGCAAGCCCCTGCCTGCCGTAGCCGTTTTCCTTATCCGTCAGCGCCTTTTGCAAAATCTTTTTAACGGCGTTTTTATCAAGCCGCTCCAGGCGGATAATTTTCATCCGCGACAAAAGCGGCGCATTTACTTCAAAAAACGGGTTTTCCGTAGTTGCACCGATAAGAATAACCGTGCCGTTTTCCACATACGGCAAAAGCACATCCTGCTGAGCCTTGTTAAAGCGGTGTATTTCGTCGATAAAAACTATCGTGCGCCCCATGCCGCTGTACAAAGCGTCACGCGCTTCGCCAATCAGCTTACGCAGCTCCGGCACACCGCTCGATACGGCATTAAGCGCAACAAAGCGGCTCTGCGTCATATTGGCAATAATATGTGCCAATGTAGTTTTGCCGGTTCCCGGCGGCCCGTAAAACAACAGCGGCTGCAAAGCGTCGCGCTCAATCATCCGCCGCAGCGGGCTGCCCGGACCAAGGGCTTTTTCCTGCCCGGCAAAATCGCTTAAACGCCGCGGGCGCATACGGTCTGCCAGCGGCTTGGTAATTGTTTGTGCAAATAAACTGTCCATATTTTAATCCTGCCCGGCAATTATTTTCTGTACAATATGCGCAGCCATCATCATACCGGCGCAGGCAGGCACAAACACCAGGCTGCCCGGCACGCTGCCTTCAATAAAGCGCTGCGGTTCTTCATGCGAATATACAACGGTAATGCCTTCGGTAATACCGGCGTCGCGCAGTTTTTTGCGCATGCTGCGCGCCAGCGGGCACACGCTTGTTTTGCTGATATCCGTAATTTCCAGCATTTCGGGGTGCAGCTTGTTGCCCGTGCCCATAGCCGATACCACGGGAACATTATGCCTGTAAGCCTCTATTAAAAGGTCTGCTTTCGATTCCGTGCTGTCGATAGCGTCGGCAATAAAATCAAAACCGTCCACAAAAAGGGTTTCAAAATCACCAGGCCTGTAAAAATCCTTAATAACCCTTATGCGGCACAAGGGGTTAATATCGCGCAGGCGCGCGGCCATAACATCGGCCTTAAACTTGCCGATAGTGCTTGTAAGCGCAGGCAGCTGGCGGTTAATGTTACTTGCTTCAACGGTATCATTATCCATAATTACAAAACTGCCGACACCGGTGCGGCACAAAGCCTCCGCCACATAAGAACCAACGCCGCCAAGGCCTATAACAGCAACTCTGGCGGCATTTAATTTTTCAACGGCCTTGGGGCCGATAACCATTTCTACACGTGAAAGCTCCATGAGTCCTCCAAAAAAATTTCCCCGCAATGCCGTCCTGCCCAATGTTTTGAACCTGCATGTGCAGGTGGGTGCCCTCCCGCCTACCGCAAAAGTCCCCTCGAGAGGGCTTGTTTTTAATAGGCGGAGCTCAAATTCCGGGCTCCCTAGGTAAGTGTGTTGGCTCAAAACTAAAAGGCAATGTAACGAACACCGCAGGGGAATTTGCTCCATTTATAAGACCGGCTTCTGCCAATCTCTTTACATATACTATAACAAAATTTGCCTTAAATCACAAGTGGCAAATACCGTATTCACAAAAAATAACAGAGCCTGCGTCTGCAAGCTCTGTTATTAAGCATTGGCTTATACTTACTGTAAAAGTTGTTTTACCATGGCATTAATGCGTTTGCCATCGGCACGGCCACCGGCTTTGGCAATAACCTTAGGCATTACCTTGCCCATGTCCTTCATGCTGGCTGCGCCTGTTTCGGCAATTACTTCCTTAACAAGGCTTTGCAGCTCGTCATCTTCCATTGCGGCCGGAAGATATTTTTGCAGCACTTCAATCTCAGCTTTGGCCTGGTCTATCAGATCGGTGCGTCCTGCTTTCTCAAATTCAGCAAGAGAATCCTGACGCATCTTAACTTCTTTCATCAAAACTGCAATTACTTCGTCTTCAGTAAGTTCTTTTTTGTCATTGATCTCGACATTTTTGATATTGGCACGCGCCATGCGGATGGTTTCCAGCGCCACTTTGTTGTGGGCTTTCATGGCCTGCTTCATATCTTCTGTCAGCTGATCTTTAATTGACATCTGCACGCGCCCCCATTATCTGGATTTACGTTTTCTTGCGGCTTCGGATTTCTTTTTGCGCTGAACGCTCGGTTTTTCATAGTGTTCGCGTTTTCTTACTTCAGAAAGGATGCCGGCTTTTTGGGTAGCTCTTTTGAATCTGCGCAGTGCGCTGTCAAGAGTTTCGTTTTTGCCAACTTTAATTTCTGCCATCTGATCTCCCTCCCTCCACACACTTAGGGAAGTGTATATACAATTTATATGCTTTGAGAATACTCCGAAGCATATAATCTCACCGTCTAATTATACATTACTGTAAGGAGTTTGTCAATCAGCACGGAGGCCAGCCGAGCATTTTACCGCCCAAAAGATGGATATGCAGATGGTGCACGGTTTGTCCGCCTTCGTCGCCGGTGTTAACAACAATGCGGAAGCCTTTTTCGCTTACGCCGAGTTTTTCGCTGAGCATTTTTACTTTGCCCAGCATGTACTTAACAAGTTCCGGGTCTGCCGCAACAATGTTTTCCGTATGTTCCTTCGGAATCATCAGTACGTGTACGGGCGCAGCCGGTGCGGCGTCGCGGATAACAATCATTTTATCGTCTTCATATACTCTTTCGGCAGGAATCTCTCCGGAAATAATACGGCAGAATACGCAGTCGTTCATATTTTTACCTCCTCGCTGTTTAAGGTTGTATTTAATTGGTAACTTATTATAAATTCGCCAAAGATAATAAAATTCCTTTTAAATTATGTTAAATTCTTCAGTCTTTTATAATTTCGCCAAGCAGTTTTTCGCCGTCAAAAGCAGTTATTTTTACAGGCAGTATTTCGCCGCCCAGATTACGGCCGCCGCTTTTTACAAAAACGCGCTGATAGTTGCCGGTTAAGCCTTCAAAATAATCTTCACCGGCAGGCTGCTCAAACAAAACTTCCGCATTTTGCCCAACCATAGCCTGCGAAAAAGTTTTGTGCATGGTTTCGTCAATTCTGCCCAAAATATCGGCACGTTCTTTTTTAACGGCTTCCGTTACAGCGCCCGCAAATTTTTCGGCAGGCGTGCCTTTGCGCGCCGAAAACGGAAAGATATGCATTTTGCTGAAGCCGCAGCTTTCGGCAAATTTGCAGGTTGTTTCAAAATCAGCTTCCGTTTCGCCGGGAAACCCTGCAATAACATCCGTAGTTATGGCAATATCAGGCACCTTCGTTTTAATATCCGCCAGAAGCGTTTTAAATTTAGCCGTTGTGTACGGCCTGTGCATGGCCTGCAAGGTTTTATCGCAGCCCGATTGCAGCGGCAGGTGCAAATGCCTGCAAAAACGTGCGTCTTCCTGCATCAGCGTTAAAAGACGCGGCTCTACCTCCACAGATTCCAGCGAACCGAGACGCAGGCGCTGCACGCCCGGCACTTCAAGAACGGTTTTAACTGCGTCATACAAAGTAGGGCCGTCAGGGTTTTCTTTACCGTAACAGCCAAGGTGAATGCCGATAAGCACAATTTCCTTAAACCCGGCGCTTATAAGGCGCTGCGTTTCGGTACGGATGCTTTCAAGGCTGCGGGAGCGCAGCGGGCCGCGTGCATACGGAATAATGCAGTAAGTGCAGAACTGGTTGCAGCCTTCCTGTATTTTTAAAAAGGCGCGCGTTTTATCGGTTATATCGCCTGCTGCCATTTCTTCAAAAGCAGTGCTGGCAGTTAATTTATGCACGGCATCCAGCGTATCTGTCTGCCTGTGCGCAAGGCGTTCTTCCACCAGCTGCACAATCTGCGCGCGGTCCTGGTTGCCAATAATCATATCTACGCCGGCAATTGCTTTTACTTCTTCCGCCGCCGTCTGCGGATAGCAGCCCGTAACCACAATCAGCGCATTGGGGTTCTTGCGGATAGCGCGGTGAATGGTCTGGCGCGATTTGCGCTGCCCGGTATTGGTAACAACGCAGGTATTAATAATATATACATCAGCTTCGCCATCGAAACTGACAAGCTGATGCCCGCTGCGCAAAAACAGGTTTTCCATGCTTGCCGTATCGGCCTGGTTAACCTTGCAGCCAAGCGTATAAAATGCAATTTTTGCCATTTTCAGCCTCCCAGTTCGTCAAATTCGTATAAAACGGCACTTAATGCGGTAAGCCCGGCCGTTTCGGCGCGCAAAATACGCCTGCCCAGCGAAACAGGCACCGCACCGCCGCTGCGTGCTTTATCAAGCTCGGCTTCGCTGATGCCGCCTTCCGGGCCGATTATAATTAATATGCTGTCTGTCTTTAAATTGCTTTGCAGAACCTGTTTAAGCCCCTGCCTGTCCTCACATTCATAAGCAATTATTTTAGTTGTGCAGTCACATTCAGCCATCAGTTTATCAATAGCTGCAACCTCCGCAATTTGCGGAATAATGTCGCGTTTGCTCTGCTTGGCTGCGCTTTCGGCAATTTTTTGCCAGCGCTGGCATTTTTTGGCAGCCTTCTCGCCGTCATAGCGCACAACGGAATGTTCCATTGCCAAAGGCACAATGCTGCTTACGCCGAGCTCCACCGCCTTTTGGATGATAAAATCCATCTTTTCGCCTTTTACAAGCCCCTGCGCCAGTGTAATCTTTACCGCAGGCTCATGGCTTTCGGCAATAACTTCAAGGCATTTTACAAGTGTCTGCCCGGGTGCGGTTCCGGTAATTTCTGCAAGGGCAGTTACGCCGTCGTCACTCACAATCTGCACCTTTTCGCCCGGCTTCATTTTAAGCACGGTGTAAATATGGCGTGCGTCAATGCCGTCTATCATCATGTTTTCCGCATAAGGGCGCGGAATAAAAAATCTGTGCATTAATCCTCCAGTGCCATCAGCATGGCAACCCAGCCGCCTTTATGGTGCGTGCTGATAACCTTCAGCCCGCTGGCTGCGGCAGCCTGTTTAATATCGTCTTCACGTTCTTCTATAATGCCGCTGGCAAGGAACTTGCCGTCCGCTTTCAGCTTTTGTGCAACATCCGGCAGCAGCATAATAATAATATCGGCAATAATATTGGCAATAATTACATCTGCCTTGCCTTCCGTGCCGTGCAGAAGGTCGCCTTCTTTAACTGCAATAACTTCGCTCAGGCCGTTTCCGGCAATGTTTTCTTTGGCAATGCGCACGGCGTTGGCGTCAATATCTACGGCAACAATGCTTTTGGCGCCCAGTTTGGCAGCTGCAATGCTTAAAATACCGCTGCCGGTGCCAACGTCAAATACTTCTGCCTGCGGCGTAATAATTTCTTCCAGGTATTCCATGCACATGCTTGTTGTATGGTGCGTGCCGGTGCCAAAGGCCATGCCGGGGTCAATTTCAATAACAAGATCATCAGCCTCAGCCTCGTATTTTTCCCACGAAGGCTTTATAACAAGGTGTCTGCCGATATGGGTTACGTGGAAATACTGCTTCCATTCGTTTGCCCAATCCTGCTCGCACAGTGTACGGAACAGCGGATTGCGGAAAACGCATTTTTGCCCGATACGTTCTTCAACGGCTTTAACCTCGCGCGAGATAAACTCCAAACGTTCGGAAAGTTTTTCATCGTCCGGGTAATAAGCAGTTACGGTAACAACCTCGGTATTCTGCTGTTCGGGAATATCGCACAGCTCCCATGTGCCGCTTGCACGCAGCTGATTAATTAAAAGCGGGTCTTCCATGGCCACGCCCTGTGCACCGGCGCTGTATAAAATATCGGCAATCGTGTCTGCCTGTTCATGCGTTGTCTGTAAGCTGACTTCCGTCCACTGCATTACGTTTCACTCCTCAAAAAACTCATAGTAAAAAGATATAAATTTCCGCCTTTTATCTTATCATAACAAGGCCGAAATGTACATTATAAAATCAGTCAATTTATATTTATCACGCCGCAGCGGCTTTTATATTAAGCGTTACTGTATTTGACTTTTTGTGCCTGTTTGCTATAATAATTATAGAAAAACAAATGGCTGCCGATAGACGGTCAGCCGCAAAATTGAAAATCAGTTAACTAAAGTAATGACCGTCAAAGTTTGCAAGGCTCTTGGCGGTCATTACCGTTTTTTGCAGCAGTCTTTTCCGAGGGCATAGCCAAAGGAAAACACCGTTATTGTGTAACCAATAATGGTTAAAATATCAATAACATCCATGCTATCCCCTCCTTTAGCATATTTCCGTCACGCGGATTCTATGTTAGCGGAGGGTCACAGTCCCTCCGCAGAGGGCTAACCGCCTACCGTTATGGCAGCACATTTGCCTGCATATTGTAACAGAAAAATATAAAACTGTAAAGATACTAAAAGCGCGCTTCCGAATTTACGGAAACGCGCTTTATTTGTTATTTAAACAAATCTTTAATTTTGTTCAAGAAGCTTTTTTCTTCGGGGTTAATGTTGTCCTTGCTGATATCGGCAAATTTACGCAGCGCGTCTTTTTGCTTTTCGCTCAGCTTTTTAGGCACAACAACTTTTATGCGTACCAGCTGGTCGCCGCGGCCGCCTCCGCGCAGGCTGGGTATGCCTTTGCCTTTCAGGCGCAGCACCTGCCCCGGCTGGGTACCTTCCGGAATCTTCATGGTTACCTGGCCGTCCAGCGTCGGTACTTTTATTTCATCGCCCAAAGTTGCCTGTACAATGTTAATAGGCACTTCGCATAATACAGTGTTGCCGTCGCGTTCAAAGAACTTGTGCGGCTTCACATAAAGGTATACGTAAAGGTCGCCGCTCGGGCCGCCGCGCATACCTGCTTCGCCTTCTCCGCTTACGCGCAGGCGCGAACCGTCGTTAACACCGGCAGGAATTTTAACTTTAAGCTTTTTGGTTTTGCGTACGGTGCCTTTGCCCTTACATTCTTTGCACGGCTCGGTAATAATTTTGCCTTCGCCGTGGCATCTGCTGCACGGGCGCACGTTACGCATCTGCCCGAACATAGTGTTTTGCGTAAAGCTTACCTGGCCTGTACCGTGGCATTCGGGGCAGGTTTCCACCTTGCTGCCCGGTTCAGCGCCGCTGCCTTTACATTTTGGGCATTGCTCGTCACGCGTCAGGTTAATTTCGCGTTCTACGCCGAAAGCCGCTTCTTCAAAGGTAATTTCCATATCGAAGCGCAAATCGCTGCCGCGCTGCGGGCCTGCCTGACGGCCTCCTCTGGAGCGCCCGCCGCCGCCAAAGAACATATCAAAAATGTCCTCCATACCGCCGCCTGCGCCGCCAAAACTGCTGAAATCAAACCCGCCGAAACCACCGCCCGCGCCGCCTGCTCCGGCAGCGCCGTCAAAGGCTGCATGGCCAAACTGGTCATACTGGGCACGTTTCTTTTCATCGCTCAAAACACTGTATGCTTCGGAGCATTCTTTAAACTTTTCTGCAGCATCAGGATTATCCTTGTTGACATCAGGATGATACTGACGTGCCAGTTTACGATATGCTTTTTTTATCTCGTCTGCCGTTGCGCTTTTAGAAACGCCCAGCACGTCATAGTAATCTCTTTTTTCCAAGGTTTACACCATCCTAAGCTGATTATTTCTTGTCGTCGTCAACAACTTCGGCGTCAACTACATCGTCGTCGGCTTTTTTAGCGCCGCCTGCGTTTGCTGCGCCTGCACCTGCTGCTTCCGCACCTTTGGCTGCTTCGGTCTGTTTGTAAAGTTCAGCGCTCAGTTCATACAACGGTTTGGTAAGTTCTTCGGTTGCTTTCTTAATTGCCTCAACGTCGTCGCCTTTCATTTTTTCTTTCAGGGCGTCCATTGCGGTTTTAACTTTGGCAATCAGTTCGTCGCTGCCTTTGCCTTCCATGTCTTTAATGGTTTTTTCTGCCTGATAGCAGAGGCTGTCAGCCTGGTTGCGCGCTTCAACTGCTTCTTTGCGTTTTTTATCTGCTTCGGCGTTGGCTTCGGCTTCTTTTACAAGGCGGTCAACTTCGTCTTTATCAAGCGTGCCGGAAGAAGTAATGGTAATCTTCTGTTCTTTGCCGGTGCCGAGGTCTTTGGCTTTTACGTTTACAATGCCGTTAGCGTCGATATCGAAGGTAACTTCAATTTTCGGTACTCCGCGCGGTGCAGCCGGAATGCCGGACAGTTCAAAACGTCCCAGAGTTTTGTTGTCGGCAGCCATGTCGCGTTCGCCCTGCAGTACGTGAATATCAACGGAAGGCTGATTATCGGAATAAGTGGAGAAAATCTGAGATTTGGAAGTAGGAATAGTGGTGTTGCGGTCAATCATTCTGGTGAAAATGCCGCCGGCGGTTTCAATGCCGAGGGACAGCGGAGTTACGTCCAGAAGCAGTACGTCTTTAACTTCGCCTGCCAGTACGCCTGCCTGAATAGCAGCGCCTACTGCAACACATTCATCCGGGTTAATGCCGCGGTGCGGTTCTTTGCCCATGAATTTTTTAATGGCTTCTTGTACAGCCGGAATACGGGTGGAGCCGCCAACCAAGAGTACTTTGTTGATGTCGCTTGCGCTCATGCCTGCGTCGGCCATAGCCTGACGGGTCGGACCCATGGTGCGTTCAACAAGGTCTGCGGTCATTTCTTCAAATTTAGCACGGGTTAAATCCATATCCAAATGTTTCGGGCCATCGGCGCCTGCGGTAATAAACGGCAGGTTGATGTTGGTGCTCATTACGCCGGACAGTTCAATTTTAGCTTTTTCTGCTGCTTCACGCAGACGCTGCATAGCCATGCGGTCGTTGGAAAGGTCAATGCCTTCGGCTTTCTTGAATTCATCAACCATCCAGTCGATAATGCGCTGGTCAAAGTCATCGCCGCCGAGGTGAGTATCGCCGTTAGTAGCTTTAACTTCAAATACGCCGTCGCCTACATCAAGGATGGATACATCGAACGTGCCGCCGCCAAGGTCGTAAACCATAACGGTGTGGTCTTCGCTCTTGTCAATGCCGTAAGCAAGTGCTGCTGCGGTAGGTTCGTTGATAATACGCAGGACTTCAAGGCCTGCAATTTTGCCTGCGTCCTTGGTTGCCTGGCGCTGGCTGTCGGAGAAGTAAGCCGGAACGGTAATTACGGCCTGATGTACGCTTTCGCCGAGATATTTTTCAGCGTCAGCTTTTAATTTTTGCAGAATCATTGCGGAAATTTCTTCCGGAGAGTATTTTTTGTCGTCAATTTCAACTCTGTAATTAGTGCCCATGTGGCGTTTAATGGAGCTGATGGTTCTGTCCGGGTTGGAAACAGCCTGGCGTTTTGCCAGCTGGCCTACCAGACGTTCGCCGTTTTTGGAAAAACCTACAACGGACGGGGTCAGCCTGCTGCCTTCCTGATTAGTGATAACGGTCGGTTCGCCGCCTTCCATAACAGCTACTACAGAGTTAGTAGTACCTAAGTCAATACCAATTACTTTAGACATGATGTTTTTTCCTCCTCAAATTTACACTGTATAAAGAATGCAACTTAATCGTTGCTTATTACTTTAACTTTGCTGTGGCGGATGATTTTATTGCGCAGCCTGTAACCTTTTTCAAAAACCTGCTCAATGCTTTCATCCTCTAAATCCGGGTTCTGCCCGCGCATTACGGCTTCGTGCAGTTCCGGGTTAAATTTTTCTCCCTCTGCGGGGATTTCTTCAACCTCAAGCTCTTTAAAAGCCTGTTCAAACTGCCGTTTGATTTTTTCCATGCCGGCTACGATAGCAGACATATCGTTTGTAGTTTTTACGCTTTGCTCGGCTCTTTCAAAGTTATCGAGCACTTTTAAAAACTTGCCGACAACATCTGCCGTAACGAAGGTTGAAAGCTGTTCGCGTTCGGCAGCATTGCGTCTGCGAAAATTTTCAAAATCGGCCTGCAAACGCATCAGGCGGTTTTGCAGTTCTTCGATTTTTGCATCTTTTTCATCTTTCTGGGGTTCTTCCGGCTTTGCTTCTTCCGGTTGTGCGTTTTCTGCATTTCCGGCTGCTGCTTCACCGGCGTTTACCTTTTCTTCAGCGGGCGCTTCAGCATTTTCCGCTGCTCCTTCCGCAGGGTTCTGAGTATCTTTAATATCTTCTGCCTGCATACTGTCCCTCCTCAGCTGTTTAAAATTGTTTTTAAATATTTATGAAGATAATCCATTACGGCAATTACTTTGCCATACTGCATGCGCGTAGGCCCCAAAACAGCCATTGTACCGACTATTTTGCCGTTTAAGCGGTAGGTTGCCTGCACCATGCTGCAATCCTGAATGCCTTCAAATTTATTTTCGCTGCCTATCGTTATGCGCAGCCCGGATTCTTCGCCGGATTTTAAAATGTTGCGCACAACTTTTTCTTCTTCCAGCACACCTAAAAGGTTTTTAACTTTTTCCATGTCGCGGAATTCAGGCTGGCTTAACAGCTGCCTTGTGCCGCCCATAAAGAAAGTTTCCTTTTCGGGGCGCGTCATGCGGCGCAGCACATGCAAAAGCGAACTTAAAAGCAGCCGGTCATCTTTAACCGCTGCCTGCACTTCATCCAGCAACGCCTTGTCGATATCCGTCACGGCTTTGCCTTCCAGCATTCTTGTAATGCGCCCGGCCATGTATTCCAGTTCTTTGGCAGACATGCCTGCCGGAATTTCCACCACGCAGTTGTTTACATTGCCGTCATCGGTAACAATGCACAAAATGGCATGGTTCGTATCAAGCGGCAAAAACTTTAAATAGCAGAAGCGGCTGATGGAATGCTGGTTTGCCAGCACCATCGAAACGTTATGCGTCATCTGCGAAAGGATTTTGGCGGTTGACAGGAAAATATCGTCAATGCTGCGCTGGCGTTCGCGGTACAGGGTATTAATTAATGTACGGTCGTTATCGTCCAGCGTATCCGGCTCAATCATGGAATCTACATAAAACCTGTATGCCTGTGCCGAAGGCACACGGCCGGCTGAAGTGTGGGGCTGCTCCAGATAACCCAAAAGTTCCAAATCGCTCATTTCGTTACGGATGGTGGCCGGGCTCAATCCCAAATCATGTTTGCGCGCAATAGTGCGTGAACCTACCGGCTCTGCCGTAGAAATGTAATCTTCTATGATGATTTGCAGAATTTTCTTCTTTCTTTCGTTTAACATATCCCCACCTCCGAAGGGATTGTTAGCACTCGTTATAATAGAGTGCTAACATCTTGATATTAGAATAGCACTGCCTTCAGATATTGTCAATAAGTTTTTATATATTTTTTAAATAAAATTTAATCCGTCACAAAAATTTCAAAAATACGGTTGCCAACTTCCATACCAGCTTCGGTAAGGCACATTTTCTGCCACTTTTTATCAAAGCTAAGCAAGTTATGTTCAATATATGGTTTTATTTCACTGCCGTATTTTTCCATAACGTCAATGCCGAAACGCTGCTTTGCTTCGGTTAAACTTACGCCGCTTTTTTTACGCAGGTTCATAAACATAAATTCTTCAAACTGCACCGGCACAGGCAGTTCTTCTTTATCATAAAGCTGCCCGCCGCTTTGTATAAGCTGTATGTAGTTTTGTACTTTAGCGGCGGCAGTAAAACGCGCGCTGCCGTTAAAACCGCAGGCACCCGCGCCAAATGCCGCATACGGGTAATAATGCCAGTACACAAGGTTATGGCGGCTGTACGCTTTACCGCGCGCATAATTTGATATTTCGTAGCGTTCAAAGCTCTGCGTTTTTAAAAACTCCTGTACAAATTCATACATATCGGCAGCTTCGTCCTCATCCGGCAAAATTATCTGCCCCGCTTCTGTCATTTTTTGCAACGGCGTTCCTTCCTCAACAATCAGCCCATAAACGGATAAATGCTCAATGCCGGTACTGCAAAGCCGCGTAAGCGTTTCTTTTAAACTTGCCATAGTCTGCCCCGGCAGGCCGTAAATAACATCGGTATTAATACGCTCAAAGCCAGCCTGTTTGACAAGCTCTATCGCTTCCAGTGCCTGTGCCGCATTATGCACGCGCCCTATTGCTTTTAATTCTGCATCATTTAAGCTCTGCACGCCAAAGCTGATGCGGTCAAACCCCAACTGCCGCAGCGCTTTCAGTTTCGGCAAATCAACAGTGCCGGGATTTGCCTCGATAGACGCCTCGCAAGGATTTTGCCACCAGCCGTACTTTTTTAAAGCGTCCGTAATTTCTTTTATAGCTTCAGCCGGTAAAAGGCTTGGCGTGCCGCCGCCAAAATAAATTGAAGCATTGTCGTTTACAGGCACATCTTTTCTGCGCCCGGCAATTTCTTTGCATACTGCAGCAGCGTATTTTGCCATTACCTCCGCCCCAAAACCGGCGTACGAATTAAAATCGCAGTACAGGCATTTTTGCCTGCAAAACGGTATATGCACGTAAACGCCCTGCACCTGCTGCCAGGGCTGTAAATTTTGTAACTTATCCATAATATTCCTTCGCTTGCAAAGTAAAATTAAAAATTGTATAATAAAAGCACGGAGTAATGATGGTGGTACATCAGTTCTCCCTGGTCAAATTTATAGTTTGAAGGAAGCCGTGTAACCGCTGTTATACGGTTTTTTTCATTACGCTATTTGCGTCCCGAAACAATGACTGCTACGAGAGTTCCGAAAGCAACCATTAAAGATAATGCTTCGTACACTGTCATTAGCATCACCACCACTCAGCAAGAGTGGAAAATCGATACATCAATACTCCGTGCTTAACTATTTTAACAGCTAAATATCAAAAACACAATACCGCCCCGTTTTTGCTACGGAGCGGTATTTTTAGTTACTAAATTATTTAAAATAATTTACGCCGCTGATAAAGATTTTCTGGTCTTTATTGCCGCTGATGTTTTTAAACAGGCCCGGTACAAAACGTTCGGTATGGCCCATTTTACCCAAAATTCTGCCGTCGGGGCTGGTAATGCCTTCAATAGCATACAGCGAACCGTTGGGGTTGTACGGCATTGCCATGGTGGGTTTGCCGTTTTCATCAACATACTGCGTTGCAACCTGCCCGTTGGCAAACAATGCTTTAATTGTTTCTTCCGGCGCATAGAAGCGGCCTTCGCCGTGAGATACGGCAACGGAGTGAATTTCGCCCGGTTCAACGGCGCTGAACCACGGAGATTTATTGGAAACAACGCGGGTGTTAACAATCTGCGAAACGTGGCGGCCGATATTATTGAAGGTAAGAGTCGGGCTGCCGGCAGACATTTCGCGGATTTCGCCATAAGGCACGAGGCCGAGTTTAACAAGTGCCTGGAAGCCGTTGCAGATGCCGAGCATCAAACCGTCGCGGTCATTAAGCAGGCGTTCGATAGCTTCTTTAATGCGCGGGTTGCGCAGCATGGTAGCAATAAACTTGCCGCTGCCGTCCGGTTCATCACCGGCACTGAAACCGCCCGGAAGCATTACAATCTGGGCATTGTCAATCATTTCAACCATTTTGGCAACGGATTCTTCTACTGCCTGTGGGGTAAGGTTGCGCACAATAAAGGTTTCCGCCACAGCACCGGCGTCTTCAAAGGCGCGGGCACTGTCATATTCGCAGTTAATACCCGGGAATACCGGAATGAATACGCGCGGTTTGGCAATTGTTACCGGTGCAGTTAAAGGCAGTTCTGCCTTATAAAGCGGCATGTCGATATCTTTATCGTCTTTTTCATCGGTTTTGGACGGGAAAATGCCCTCCAGCGGAGTGCTGTAAGCCTTTTCTGCTTCGCCCATGGGGATAACGTCATCATTAATGGCGATAACCTGTTTTTCAGAGGTATGGCCAAGCAGCATGTAGTCGAGCCCTTCAAACAGGTCTTCCGGCTCTGTGCCCTCTGCAAGTTCAAGCACCATGCCGCCGGGCTGCAAAGTAAACAGTCCGTCAGTATCGTTATAGGGTTTAATAAATTCAAAACCAAGGCTGTTGCCAAGGCACATTGTTGTTACAAGCGCTGCAATGCCGCCTTCTTTAACGGCTGCCGCAGCAGTAATTTTGCCCGCCAGAATGGCTTTATGCACTGCGGTAAGATTTGCTTTCAGCGCACCAAAATCCGGTACTTCCGTAGTTTCGCGCGGGCAGGAAAGGAATACAACCTTGCTGCCGGCATTTTTAAATTCTGCCGACACGGCTTTGTCGCCGTCGATAACGTCAACCGCGAAGGAAACAAGCGTCGGCGGAACGGTTTTATCCATAAAGGTGCCGCTCATGCTGTCTTTGCCGCCGATAGCAGGCAGCTCCAAAGCGTCCAGCGCGGTAAATGCGCCCAAAAGTGCTGCAAAGGGCTGGCCCCAAAGTTCGGTATTATGCAGTTTGGGGAAGTATTCCTGGCAGGTAAGGCGCAGTTTTGCCGGGTCTGCACCAAGTGCAACGGCACGGGTTACAGATTCCACAACCGCATACAGTGCGCCGTGGAACGGGCTCCAGCAGGCAACCTCCGGGTTGTAGCCGCACGCCATAACGGATGCCGCCGTGGTTTTGCCGTGCAGCACTGGCAGTCTGCCAACCATGCCTTCGGACGGAGTAAGCTGGCGTTTGCCGCCAAACGGCATCAGCACGGTGCCGCGGCCGATAGTGCTGTCAAAGCGTTCGGAAAGCCCTTTCTGGCTGCAAACATTAAGGCGTCCGAGGTTAGCAAGCCATGCGTTTTTCAAACCGTCTGCCGCAGCAACTTCTGCCGGCAGTTTGTCAAATACGCATTCGCCTTCAACATTGCAAACTTTAACGTCTGCATGCTGGGCAACGCCGTTGGTATTCAAAAAGTCGCGGGAAAGGTCAACGATTTTATCGCCGCGCCAGTACATTACAAGCCTTCTGTTATCGCTAACCTGTCCGATAACGGTTGCTTCAAGGTTTTCCTCATCGGCAAAGGCAATAAATTTCTTAATATTTTCGGGAGCAATAACAAGCGCCATACGTTCCTGAGATTCAGAAATGGCAAGTTCCGTACCGTCAAGGCCTTCGTATTTTTTCGGCACTTTGTCAAGGTCAATTACAAGGCCGTCTGCAAGTTCGCCGTTGGCAACGGATACGCCGCCTGCACCATAGTCGTTGCAGCGTTTAATCATCGGCGTAACTTCCGGATTGCGGAACAAACGCTGAATTTTGCGTTCTGTCGGCGGGTTGCCTTTTTGTACTTCTGCACCGCAGCTTGCAAGCGAATCAACAGTATGTTCCTTGGAAGAACCTGTTGCGCCGCCGCAGCCGTCACGGCCGGTTCTGCCGCCGAGCAGCACTAAAAGGTCACCCGGTTCAGGCACTTCGCGTTTTACAAGGTTACGCGGAACAGCACCAACAACAGCGCCTACTTCCATGCGTTTTGCCACGAATTTATCGTGATAATATTCCTGTACATGGCCGGTTGCCAGGCCAATCTGGTTGCCGTAAGAGCTGTAGCCAGCTGCTGCGCCGATAGTAATTTTGCGCTGCGGCAGTTTGCCGGGCAGAGTATCTTCCACCGGTACGCGCGGGTCGGCAGCACCGGTTACGCGCATTGCCTGATATACATAGGCACGGCCGGAAAGCGGGTCGCGGATAGCGCCGCCGAGGCAGGTTGCAGCACCGCCGAACGGTTCAATTTCCGTCGGGTGGTTATGGGTTTCGTTTTTAAACAGCAGCAGCCATTCTTCTGTTTTGCCGTCAACTTCAATAGGCACAACAATGGTGCAGGCGTTAATTTCTTCCGATTCGTCCAAATCGTCCAGCTTGCCTTCGGCACGCAGTTTTTTCATGCCGATAACGGCAATATCCATCAGGGTAACAGGGCGTTTGGTATCGGCGCCGTACACTTCGTCGCGCGCTTCCATATATTTGTCAAGGGCAGCCTGTACCGGCTGGGTGTAAAGCCCCGGCTCAATTTCAACATCTTCAATCTGCGTCATAAAAGTGGTATGGCGGCAGTGGTCAGACCAGTAAGTATCGAGTACTTTAATCTCGGTAATGGTCGGTTCACGGTGTTCTTCATTAAAATATTTCTGGCACCACAGCAAATCGTCAAGGCTCATGGCAAAACCGTTGGCAGTGCGGTAAGCCTCCATTTCTTCTTTGGTAAAGGTTAAAAAGCCTTCCACGCTTTTAATTTTCTGCGGTTCTTCGCAGGCCTGCACCAAAGTCTGCGGTTTTTCCCAGGCAGCTTCGCGTGCTTCAATCGGGTTAATGCAGTAAGCCTTAATTTTAGCAAACTCATCATCACTGATTGTGCCGGACAAAATATAAACTTTGGCAGAAGATACCAGCGGGCGTTCTTTCTGCGTAATAAGCTGAATGCACTGAGCAGCAAAGTCTTCCCTCTGATTATACTGGCCCGGCAAAAATTCTACCGCAAAAGCACGGCAGCCTGCAGGTACTTCCAGTTCTTCTTCAACGGTATCAACCGGCGGTTCGGAAAGCACCAGCGCTTTGGCTGCGGCAAATTCCTCATCCGTTACGCCCATAACATCATAGCGGTTAATAACACGGATGCCGGTTAAGCCTTTCATACCGAGGTTGGTTTGCAAATCAGCCAAAAGGCCTCTTGCTTCAACGGCAAAAGCTTCTTTCTTTTCTACAAAAATGCGTCTGATTTCGTCCATTAAATCAGCCTCCCTGCTCAATTTTCAATAGTACTCGTTAATATAATTACGGCATTTGGTAAACAACGCCTGCAAAAAACCGCTTTTGCGCGGATTATGAACTTTAATTTTTCCGGCACGCACCAGTTCTTCAAAGCTGAAAGTGCCAAAATACAACTGCGTAAAGGCTGCGCTGTCCATTGTAATTTCTTCGTTTTCAATGGTGCTGGCCTGAGTTAACGCGCCGTTTTGGGCAGTTATTTTTAAAAGCCCGTTATTCAGCGGCAAAAATTTGTCGGTAATTAAAAGCACCGCTTCGCCGCTCACATCCTGCGGCACCGGCAAAAGCTCCAGCGCTTTGCGGATATTAATGCAGCGCGCCATCATAAACGGTTTTAAACTGCCGCTGTATGTACTTCCGGCAAAATCAAGATACGCCAGGTTGCCGGGTTCTGCCAGCCACTCAAAATTAGCGGCATCGCTTAAATGCCCGGCTGCATAACGCAGAAGTGCCGTTTGTGCCTCATGGCTGAGCGTAAGCAGCTCCTGCACTTTAAATGTGCCTGCATCAAGCGAATACAGCATATAACCGGCAGAGCCGGCATCTTCAAAAGCTATGGCAAGCATTACTTTTTCGGCTTTATAGCCGTTTAAAAGCTCCTGCCATTTTGCCCTGCTGCGTACTGCCATGCCGTTTAACTCCTGCCCGCAGGCTTCGTAAACAGCGGCAAGTTCATCCAAGCCTTCTGTAATATCTGCACAGCGGGTTATTTTTATATTATGCACCGGCGGCAGTTTTTTCAATTCTGCCAGCGGCATTTGGTAATAATGGCGGTAATAGCAGTAATCAAAGCCATAGGGCTTATAAATTGCCGGGTTAATGGGCATTAAAAGCGCAAAAGCCGCTCCCTGCGCACGCAGAACGGTAAACGCCGTTTCCAGCAGCGGGCGCGTAAGGTGCTGCCCGCGGTATTCCGGCGCAGTTGCCACGCCTACAATATACGGCAGGCGCAGTGTTTGCCCGCGCAGCGTAATTGCATACGGGTTCAAGTGCAGCATGCACGCTAATTTATCGCCGTCAAACCCGCCTATAACGCTGTTTTGCTTTAAACAGTACTCGCTAAAATACCATTCGTAAAACGGGTCGCCCTTTTTTTCAAAGCAGTAATCCCATAATTCTGCCGCCTGCGGCAAAAAAGCAGAGTTTAAAAGCCTGAAATCCATACAAACCTCTGTTATTTAAAAATAGTGGAATATTTTTTTACCATAAATTCCGGTTTATACGATTCTTTTGCCATGCGCAGGCCTTCATGCCCCATATCTTCCTCGCGGTTAAGATAGGTAACATCGCCCCACGCATTTTTGGCAAAATCACGGTTAATAACGGCATAAAGCCCGCGTATTTCCGGATTAGCCTTTTCTACATGCAAAACAGCTGTATCGTCATTAATTTTTTCGCCAAAGCTGAAGGCTTCAACCTTGCCGTCAATGCGGATAACGCCGCCGCGCAGCTTTAAGGCTTCGAAATTATCAAGCGCTTCGTGGATAGCGCATTTTTCGCATACCAGCGAAGGGTCGTCCGACATGCGGCGCTCGCACCACATATCACCAAAAGCAAGACATTCTTCAATATTGCTTCTGTTCATTTCTTCGTAAACATAATCTGGATGCTCTTTTACAAAAGCATTGCAGTGGTTCTTTTTACCGTGGTATTTGCGCCCGGCAAGCGTGGCCAGGTTCTGCTGCAAATACACATAGTCCCAGTTATCACGGTCATCGGTAATTTCCAAATCAGGAAACGCTTTTAACAGCCTTTCCCTGCCGTCATCATAAATGCCGTGTATTTCAAACGGTTTGCCGTTATGGTATTCTTTAATTTCTTTCATTAATAAAGGCAAATCTTCGTCTTTGCCGCCAAACGGCTGTAAAAAGAAGTCAACATCATTTCTTTTTACTTTCATCACTAAAAAGCCGTGCGCTTCAGTCCAAAAAATATCATAGCAGGTCTGCCACATAAACAAATTGCCGAAAGCGCACTCAGAGCCGTGGTAATAAGGGCGCGACATGTAGCTTTCAAACAATGCCTTATCGGCAACCGAAATCTCTTTAAGTTCTAAAATAAAATGACCCCCAATTTCTTCTTATTAAATTATTATACCATATTGAGTGAAACTTTCTCAAAGTTTCTGTCACATTATTTATAAAATTCGCTGAAATAAACAAAAAACCTGCCGCATTTTTACGGCAGGCTGTATTTGTTTATTATTTTCTGTGATGTGCGTTGTAGCAGTCACGGCAGTAAACCGGACGGTCTTCGGAAGGTTTAAACGGAACTTCGGTTTCTTTGCCGCATTCAGCGCAAACCGCCGGATACATCTGGCGTTCCGGACGCTCGCTTACAATGCCAAGACGCTGTTTGCGTGCCTGACGGCATGCAGGGCAGCGGCCAGGTTCGTTGGTAAAGCCTTTGGATTCATAAAATTCCTGTTTGGAAGCGGAAAAAACAAATTCTTTGCCACATTCCTTGCATACTAAAGTTTTGTCTTCTTTCATTGCTTATCAGCTCCTTACATTAATCATACCCCATGAGGACTTCATAGATTTGCCACGGCTTCGATAAAAATGCAAGCAGCATTAAAAAGAAGATATGAACCCTATATGAACCGGCTGAGATATACTATTTAAAGTATATCTTTTTAAAATACAAATGTCAATATATCATGACTGTTTTTTTACATTATTCTAATAAAATTTAACGCAAATAATATGTTTCATTTGTACATTCAAGCACAGTATTGTAGCCGCGCCATTTTGCCAGCGTGGTTGTACTGCAGTTGCCAACGCTGAAATTCCATATTTTGTTTAAATCCACACCCAAAAACAGGCACAGCAGCACGCGGATAATGCCGCCGTGCGAAACAACGGCAATATCTTTTTCGTCCATTTCCGCAAGGCAGCGTTTAAAAAACGGCTCTACACGTGCGGCAACATCCGTAAAATTCTCGCCGCCCGGCACATGGCACAGCGCCGGATTTTTAAAAAATTCGTCAATCTGCCCAAGGCCGGCATCATTAATCTGGTTATAGGTAAGCCCTTCCCACTTGCCAAAAGCAATTTCCTTAATATCTTCAACCGGCTGCACTTCAAGCCCGTGTACAGCCGCCAGCGGTGCCGCCGTCTGCCGTGCGCGCGTTAAACTGCTGCTGTATACGGCATCAAGGCGGATATTTTTAAAATGCTCTGCCAAAAGTTCAGCCTGCGCCAGTCCTTTTTCGTTCAGTTCAATATCTGTCTGCCCCTGAAAGCGGAAACTTTTGTTGGAATCGGTTTCCCCATGCCTGATTAAATATAGCCTGCCCATTATTTTGCCCCCTGTTTGCCTGCCTTAATTTCTTCTGCGTGCGAAAATTCTTTTACCTCAACATGTACGCCTGCTTCGGCAAAAGTTTCCATTTCCTTATAAGCCTTAATACCTGCGTCCAAAAGGCTGAGCGCAAGTATTGCGCCTTCGCCGCGGCATATTTTAATATCAAGCCTCAGCGGCGCGGAAATCCCCAATTTTTGCAGCAGTTCTTCCATGCCCGCTTCTGCGGATACATGCCCGGCAAAAACGTAATCTGCCGCAGCAGCATTATATTTTACTGCCGCAAGTGCTGCAAGGCATGAGGCTGCTCCGTCAAGCATTACCGGCACTTTTAAAGCCGCAGCCTGCAAAACTGCACCTGCCATAGCGGCAATGGTTCTGCTGCCAAGCTGATTTAAAAAATCATAGCCGCCGGCTTCAAGGTTTTTTGCATTATATTGCGGTACGCTGCTGTCAACGCAGCCAAGTGCAAGCACCTGCTGGCCGCCGTTTGTGCCTATTGCTTCTTTTGCCAAAAGCGCACCTTCAAGCAGTGCTTCTTCAATGCTTTCAGACGTTACCAAAAAAGTCTGGCTTTTAACGCCGGAATTTTCCGCAAGCACGCAGGCAGGTTTCGTGCCCTGCATATATTCTGCCGCTGTAACGGCATCGTCAGTCCAGAAAAGCACTGTTTTACAAGGAAAATTTACATCATTTTTATCTGCGCTGCCGTAAATTGCCGCATAGCGCGTAGCCATTTCTTCAAGTTTTGCCAGTGAACCGACCGGCTTAATTAAATTATCAAAACGCTCCTGCGCTTTTGCTGCTATCGTTTTATCAACAGGCTGCACCGTGCCAGCCAAAACATCTATTTCCATTTTGCACCATCCTTAAAACAAACTAAATATGCTGTGGTAAGTATAAAAACCAAGCACCAAAAAGCGTCCGCCAATTATCAGCGTAAGCAGGTACAGCACGTTGCCGCATTCCGTCAGCGCGCCGTAGGTGTCGCCCGTCAGCCCGCCCAGCTGGCTTTGCAAAAATTTGGCAATGCCAAACACCAGCACAAAAGTAACTGCCATCACCAGCAGGTAATGCACGCCGCACAGCGCCGTTATGCCAATACCAAGCGCCAGCGCGATAACCGTGTAGCTTTTTTTAGCGTACATGGTAAACATATGCCCGATGCCGGTTTTGCGTGCGTAGGGAAAGTTGACGATAAAAATTACCATAAAAGTGCGCGTTGCCACGCTCATGGCAATCAGCGCCGGCGTCAAGAGCTGTGGGTAAATGGCAAGGTACGCCGATACTTTCAGTAAAATAAGCACTATTACAGCCAGCACGGCGTTGGAGCCAACATGGCTGTCCTTCATAATTTCCAGCATGCGTTCGCGGCTGCGCGCCGAAAAAACGCCGTCGGAGGTATCCATAAAACCGTCGTACATCAGCCCGCCGGTAATAATAATTTCCGCTAAAATCAAAAGCGCAGCACGCATAAAATCAGGCGCGGCAACCATTACCAAAGCGTAATTAACCGCACCCAAAAACGCGCCGATAACAAGCCCCACCAGCGGAAAATACGGCACACTGCGCGAAAAATCTTCGTCACGCCAGTCTGTGCGGTGGCTGAAACGGATGCGCGTTAAAAATTCCAGGCAGGTAATAAAATCACGCATTATGCTCACCTGCGGTTAAGTTTTTGTATAAATCAAGCGCCGACTGCAAAATTACAATGGCCAGCGAAGCACCCGTACCTTCGCCGAGGCGCATGCCTGCATCGACAATCGGTTTTAAATTTAAGATTTCCAGCATTTTGGCGTGAGAAATTTCCGCCGATAAATGCGAGCAGAACATATAATCCGCGCAGGCAGGCTCAATGCCGTAAGCAAGCAGCGCCGCAGCCGTTGCGTTCACGCCGTCAACCATGGTCGGTACGCGGCGGCGTGCGCCTTCAATAATCATACCGGCAAGCCCGGCGTGGTCATAACCGCCAACTTTGCATAAAATATCCATGGCATTTCCCAGTTCAGGCTTGTTTACTGCCAAACCGTCCGCAACAACCTGGCGTTTAACTTTCATGCGTTCATCGTTAATACCGGTACCGCGCCCAACGGTCAGCTCCGGCGCAAGGCCTGTAAATGCCGATACGATAGCAGCGGTGGAAGTTGTGTTGCCGATGCCCATTTCTGCCGTTACAAGCATATTGTAGCCTTTATCAATGCACTCACCGGCAACCTTCATGCCGCGCTCCAATGCCATTTCGGCCTGCTCGCGCGTCATGGCAGGGCCTTTGGTAAAATCTTCCGTTCCCCAGGCAACCTTTTCATTGCGCACTTTCGGCAAATGGCTCAAATCAAAAGTTGTGCCCATGTCAACAACAAACACATCCGCACCGGCGTGGCGCGCCATTACATTGGCACCGGCAGTGCCGCGCATATAGCCGTTAATCATCTGCATGGTAACTTCCTGCGGATAAGCGCTGACGCCGTATTTGGCAATGCCGTGGTCGCCGCACATTAAAAGCATGGCGCTTTTTATTTTGCCTTCAAAATCAGGCGTACCGCAAATAGCGGCGTACTTTTCAACCATTTTTTCAACTTTGCCAAGCTGATACGGTACCTCGTCCACAGCCTGCCAGTTTTTATGCACAATTTCTGCCGCTTCTTTGTTCAGCGGCGGAACTATAATATCCTGCATTTTATTCCTCCTCAAATTTAAACGCCAGTTTCTTCATATCAACTGCCTGTCCTGCCACGCAGTAAAATACGCTGTCCGCGGCATCCGCCACCTGCTGGTTCACCCAGCCTGCAATGTCGCGGTATTCGCGTGCCATGGCATTTTCCGGCACAATTCCAGCGCCAACTTCGTTTGTTACAAACACCGTAATTTTGCCGCCTGCTTCGGCAGCTTCAATCAGTTTGGCAATTTCTGCCTTAACAACCTGCGCTTTTTCTTCCGTTGTGCCCTGCGGTGCGTTTTTGCCGTACAATAAATTACTCATGTAAAGCGTAAGGCAGTCAAACAGCACTGCATCAGCCTCTCGCGCCGCTTCGCACAAAACCTCGTGCGCATTATAGGGGGCTTCAAAATTTATCCAGCGCGTCCGGGGGCGGCGCGCTTTATGCAAACGTACACGTTCAGCCATTTCTTCGTCCAGAATTTCGGCGGTAGCAATGTAAGCGCATTTTGCGCCGTAATGCAGCACATATTTTTCGGCAAATTCGCTTTTGCCGCTGCGTGCCCCGCCGGTTACCAAAACAATTTTAGCCGGCATACAAAAACTCCTTTCTATAAACAAAAAATCCCCTTTATAACAAAGAGGATATACTTCAAAAACGATATGCAAATACCCGCCTATCCCCCGTAGGCTGTGATACTCGTAACAGGCAGGTCTCCTGGCTCAGGTTCATCGCCGTGCTGCGCCTTCCCAAAGCATTGCTTCAGTGACATTTTGCAGACAGCTCGCCATTACAGTAGCGGGACTGCGCCGGATTTGCACCGGCTTCCCTATTAAGATTGCGGGGTTAACCGCCTCACCTGTTGATTTTTTCCGTTAAATTATATTCTATGCATTTCAAAAAAATCCTGCTTATGCAGATAAAAAATTAACGGCAGCCGTTAAGCCGCCGTTTAAACACTTTATAAATTTATTTAAGGCTGTTTTTATAATCCTCAAGGAACTGGGCAAGGCCTTTATCGGTAAGCGGATGCAAAAGCATCTCCTTTAAAACTTTGGTAGGAATGGTTGCAATATCCGCACCGGCAAGCATAACTTTTTCAACGTGCTCCATATTGCGGATGCTGGCAGCAATAATCTGCGTATCGAGATTGTACTGACGGAAAACCTTAACCATGTTTTCTACCAGCACCACGCCGTTTTCGCCAATATCGTCCAAACGGCCGATAAACGGGCTTACATAGGTTGCACCGGCACGCGCTGCCATAAGTGCCTGCGGCAAGCTGAACACCAGAGTTACATTTGTTTTAATGCCTTCTTTGGCAAGAATTTTAACGGCTTTTAAGCCTTCGGCAATGCACGGAATTTTTACAACAACCTTGTCGGAAATTTTCATCAGTTTGCGAGCTTCGGCAACCATGCCTTCGCAGTCGGTACTGATAACTTCGGCGCTTACAGGCCCATCAACAAGGCTGCAAATTTCGGGAATAACTTCGGCCTGAGTTCTGCCGCTTTTGGCAATTAAGCTGGGGTTAGTGGTAACGCCGTATACAACGCCAAGCGCTGCCATTTCTGCAATTTCCGCAACATTAGCAGTATCCATAAAAATCTTCACAATTCATACCTCTTTCGTATTGTAATTTTTGTTAATAAATTTATTAATATGAATCGCCGGTTTAAACGCCAATTAAGGAACGTAGATTTTGCTCATTATTCAATTGCAAAACCTGCGTAGCTTAGCTGGCACATTTATTGGCTCCTCTTTCAGCTAGTCACTAAATGGCGACTCACTTAAAACAGTACCGTCTGGTCACTTCCGGGAGGTAAAAAAACATCATGCCCCCTGCCCTTGCGGTTTTTATTATTTACCCAAGTGCCGCATTTGGGGCACTGCATTTCTGCCGCAGGCAAAGCCCATGCAAGCTGCCTGCCGCATTTTGGGCAAATAAAAAGCACCTGCATATTTGCTCCGGGCTGATATTTTTTCATACTCCGTCAACTCCTTTGCGGCCTTACCTGTCTATTATACACTATCGCAGAATTTTTTGCAGATTTTGTTGCAAGTTTTATGGACAAACAACGTAAAATTTTATATGCTATTATTAAATAAAGTTTAAAAGGTGGTTACACTATGTCACTGCAAAAAGAATTTGAAGCGCTTGGCTGTTGGAGCGCACCGACCGAAGAAGAACACATCAGCGTTTACGGGCTTGATTTTGATAACTGCTATATTATTTTTACCGACCTTGACGGAAAAACACCGGTTGACGCAAAAGCGCCAGTAGTTGCCGCCTGCTATGATGACCGCGATGCTTTTATGTGGGGCAAGGAGCTGAAAGATTTTGCTGCATTAAAAGCACTGCGCGCCGCCCACGCGGATGACAATGATTTTATTGCCGCTGTTGAAAATTATACGCTGCCGAAGGAATGAAAATTTAGAATTACACGGTATAATATAACTAAAACATTAAATTAACAATCAATCAAACAGACAGTTAAAATATTTAGTTATCAAACAGCAAATTATATCTGCCATCCTGTTATTTTTAATTTATCAATACAAATAAAAAGAGCTGCCTGACTGCCAACTCAAAAATTTTACGCAATAATTTTAGTATCATAACAGTTCAAAGCACTTATTCACTACGTTCAAAAAGTGTTTTGAACTGTTATTTTTATTAAATATTGCAATTTTTGAAAGTTGACTGCCATGCAGCTCTTTATTATATTTACGCTTTAGTTAAAATTACGGTTCAATAAGTTTTTTGGTACCGCAGTGCTAATATTAAAAATAAATCATAATACCCACGCAGGGATATAATACAAACTGTCCGACGCCGGTAAAAGGTCGTCAATTAAGCACACTATACCGCCTGCGCCGATATTTATTTTGGCATCTGCGCTGACAGGCTCCAGTATCGCAAAAGTCTTAACGGCTTTACTGGGATACGCGCTCTTTTTAATAGCTACCGGGTATGCCGTACCGTTCTGCCAGATTATTAGTTCTATTTCTTTGCCGTTGAAATTGCGCAGATAATACAGCGGCGGCACTATGCCTTTATTGGCATAGCTTTTGTAGATTTCCGTTACTATCCACGTTTCAAAAAATTCGCTGCTCGCCGCGCCTGCTTCTAACGCATCGGCATTAAGCCAACGTGTTAAGTACGCCGCAAGGCCGGTATCAAAAAAGTACAGCTTCGGCGCTTTTACTATGTATTTTGCTCCCAGCGGCATAAAGGGCTGCAACAAATAAATTATTCCTGCCGCCTCTAATGTCTTTATCCATTGCTTTGCCGTCGGTGCGGATATTTCCGCCGCTTTGGCAAGTTCTGCGTAGTTTATCATTTTGCCTGTCTGTCCCGCAGCGGCACATAAAAAGCGGAAGAATACCATTTCATCATTTATTTGCAGCAGTTTCATAACGTCGCGCTGTAAAAAGGTTTGTACGTAGCTGGCGTAATAGCTTTGCCAGTCCTGCTCGCCGCCGTTGTACATGGCTGGCATACTGCCCTGCAAAATAAGTTTATAAATTTCTTTAAGGCTTTGTTTTTTTGCGTTATTCATGCGGTTAAACAGTGCGCCTACTTCCGGCAGGAAAGGATCAGTGTTATCCGTACCGTTAATTTCATTAGCGCTTAACCCCTGCAAATCAATAATTCCTACTCTGCCGGCAAGACTTTCGGTTACGCCCTGCATTAATGGCAGGCGCTGCGAGCCCGTCAGCCAAATATCGCCGTTCTTCGCTCCGTTATCGGCATACATTTTAATGTAGCTTAACAGCTGCGGCGCGTACTGAATTTCATCAATTAATAACGGAGGTGTGTAGCGCTGCAAAAACAGCGCCGGGTCGGCAAGCGCCAAACTGCGTACAGCAAGGTCATCAAGCGTAACGTAAGTACGCCCACTGCCCTGCGCTAAGTGCTTTAACAGCGTCGTTTTCCCAACCTGCCGTGCGCCGGTTAAAAGCAGCACCTTAAACTGCGATGATATTCTGTTGATTGTTTGTTCAATGTTGCGTGTGATGTACATAAGAACCTTCAAAAATTAAATTTGTGCAACTATTTTTAGTTGCTAAATTGTATTAACTATGCTAAACTAAAGTTAATAAAAGGAGTTTTAACTTGGGTCAAAAAGAAAAATTGATTAAACGTTTAAAATCAAAACCAAAAGATTTTACCTTTGAAGAAGCAGAAACATTACTAAATTATTTTGATTATGTCCGTTCAGATAAAGGCAGAACAAGCGGCTCGCGCGTCATCTTTACCAATAAAAATAAAGCTTCAATATTACTGCACAAACCGCACCCGCGCAAAGAACTGCTTGCCTACCAAGTAAAACAACTGATTGAAGTTTTAAGTCAGGAGGGATTACTGTGAACAACATTATGCAATACAAGGGATACATCGGCAGCGTAGAATTTTCGGAAGAAAATGAAGTTTTTTACGGCAAAGTCTTAGGCATCCGCAGCTTAATTTCCTACGAAGGCACAACCGCCAAAGAACTGATTGCTGATTTTCACGGTGCCGTTGACGATTACCTTACTGTATGCAAAGAAAACAACACAGAACCGGAAAAAGCATATAAAGGCAGTTTTAATGTGCGTATCTCTCCGGAGCTTCACAAAGAAGCCGTAATCTGCGCCGCCAGCAAACAAATCAGCCTTAACAGCTTTGTCGAAAAAGCTTTAAAAAATGCCGTAGCGGCGATATTGTGAAAAATAAAATTTAACTATGCCAATCTTTTAATTATAAAGATTGGCATTTTTTATTTCACAAATTTACTTTTCACAAACTTCACCAAATACTGCATTTCTTCCCTGTTTTTAAACATTGCATACCATAAAACAAGCGTAATGCTTACGCAGATAAAAATGCCTGCAATAAAATTTACCAAAGTAACTTTGGCTAACAAACTGCTGTAAATAAATTTACTTGCCCATGCAGATAGCAAAGCAACAACAGTAAATTTTAAATAATCCGCAAAATAATCTTTTAACTTAATATCTATACCATTATTAAAAAGCACATAAGGCTCTACCCAAAAACAAGTTAATAGTGTGCTGATAATGCCGCCAAGCACTACACCAATAACGCCATAATTTATCGTTAAGTAAATTGAAGCCGTTAAATTAATTACAGATTCCGCCAACGGCTTATAGCGGTCATTCCAGTATAAACCACAGGCATCACGAAACATCAGCACAGCCTTGCGCATATACGTTAAATAAAATGAAAATGCCATTGCAGAAACAACTGCTTCACTAAACAAATAAGCCTTACCAACCCACAATTCTACAAACGGATTAAACAAAACATACAGACCACAAAAACAGATTGCCGCCTGCAAAGCTGTAATAAACTCCGTAATTTTAAAGGCTTTTATTTTTTTGCCGCTTTCTTCCACCACCATTAAATTGCCAATACTTGCAGTAATGCTTTCAAAAAATTTTGCGGCAAAAGTGTTTAGTGCAGCTATCACCATGTAGTAGTTGCTGTATAACCCTACTGCCGCAAGCCCGGCAAATTTACTTAATACAAGGTTGCTGCTGCTAAACACCACCATACCACCAATCTTATGGCATATCATGGCTTTAGTATTTTTTACTATCTGCTGTTTTATGTCTAAATATAAAGCTTCTGCCTTTTCGTTTAAATACGGATATTTCTTATCCGCCTTGCGTGCGATGCTGAAGTTTTCAAGCATAGTTCCCAACAGCATTAAAATGATAAAACACCAGTAATCTGCAAAAATTAAAAGCAATATTATTTGCAGCACAGAAACTAAAACCTGCACTGCCGCCTGGTAGATGTTAACAACATACTGTTTTTGGTCAGCAATTAAAAGGCTGCGTTTATACGTCCATAAATAACTGACTACTGTATTAAGCAAAAACACTAAATAAAAATAATGCACCTGCGGCACGCTTTGACCGTCTTTAATAAAAATATCTAAAAACGGAAACAGCATTAAACCCAATGCTAAAATAATACCACCAACAGCAATATATACCTTTTTAAAAAGGCACATAATGCTTTTTACAGTTTCTTTATCGCCATAAGCCAGCGGCTTATATAAGCTGTACACAATGGCAGGGCCGATGCCAAGTTCTGCAAGCGAAAGCATTACTAAAACATTATTAAACAAACCATTAACGCCTAAATATTCTATCGGCAGTGTTTTAACAAACACCATACGCACTAAAAATTTAAGCAAGTTAATAATTATATAATTAATAGCAGATGATTTTATATTTATGCTTATTCTATCAACTATCATTTGAACTTAATTTTTCAATCAAATCACGCCACTGTTTAATAATTTTTTCTTTGCTGAATTTACCAATGTTTCCATGTGCATTATCAGAAAATTTCTGCCTAAGTTCAGGTTTTTCTATCAATTCACAAATTTTATCAGCCATTTTTTGACAGTCAAACGGTTTTACCAAAAAGCCATCTATGCCATCACGAATAATATCAGAAGGTCCAGAATATATATCAAAACTTACTAATGGCAACTTTTTAGTTTTAGCTTCTAGTAAAACCATTCCAAACCCTTCATACCTAGATGTCATTACAAGAAAAGAATATTTTTCATATAAATCATAAATATCAGAATGATTACCCAATAAAATTATATTATTTTGGAGATTATTTTTATTAATTAAATCAATAATTTTATTTTTATAATCAATATCTCCATCTCCACAAATGTGCCATTCCCAATCAGGATATTTTTGAAAAACAATTTTAGCAACTCGTACTAAATATTCATATCCTTTTTGATATGTTATACGTCCAACAGTTATAAATTTTTTCGAACTAATGTTATAAGATGATTTTTTTGTTAATAATTCATCATCTAAAATATTGTAAATATTTATTACTTTATTCATTTTATATTTACTTTTGTATAACTTTTTTTCTTTTTCTGTTAAAACTACTATAGTATCAGCAAATTTATTAATTAAATATTGATCAAATTTTCTACACACCCTTTTTTTTAAAGTATCATTATAAATGAACTTATTTTCAGCTATTGAATTGTGTTCACAAAAAACTATTTTTATTTTTACTAACATCTTTAAAAATAATGGAATAAAAGTATTTCCTCTACCTTCTATAAATAAAATACTAATATTTTTATCTTTAACTATATTTTTTAATTTTTTTAAAGTATTATACAAAATACTTCTAACTTTTTGCTTTTTGCTTTTTATTATTTAAAAAATAAATTTCATTACTTTTATTTATATTATAAGCAATATTATCCTTGTTTCCATATAAGCTAATTAACTTTACATCATATATTTTTGATAAATAATTAAATTTAGTTATTACTACTCTTTCTGTCCCCCCAAATAAAATAAACTATGTATAATAAGCCCTATTCGTTTCATTATATATACCTCGTTCGTTTAATCATAAAATTTTAATTTTTCTTTTTTCCTTTTTATCTTTGTAAAATAATAAAAATTTTTAAGCGAAATAACTATTAATATTAATGAAATTTTCTCTTTTAAATTAAACATAGATGAACTAATAATAAAATAAAAATTTTTTCTAATTTTATTTTGTATTTTATATATATAATTATCAAAGGCATTAGTTCTAGAATCTAATATTTTAAACAATAATTCTTTCATTCCTAATATTATATTCGATTTTGCTTTTTCAATGCATTCTGGCATATTCCTTTTAATAAATTGGTATTCATTCTCATGTAACTCTAATATATCTAAATGTTTTTTATTAAAATTCTTTTTTGTTATTCCGCCTTTTCGTTGCCTATAATGATATAAAGCACTTGGAATTATAATAAATAATCTAATTATATTAAGAGTTGGTATAAATATAAAAGCATCTTCATAGTATTTATTTAAAGGAAATTTAACATTATTAAAAATATATCTTTTATATAATTTTCTACATACTTCTGGTTGAACTAAATTACTCAAATAACATTTCTGAAGTAAATTTTCTCCACAAAATTTTACTTCATTAGCAGAAATGTATTTTATACTTTTATTTTCATATTCTTTCCAATAGCCACAATCTACTATATCTGCATTACTATACAATATTTTCTTGTACATTTCTTCATACATATTAGGTTCCACCCAATCATCACTATCAACGAAACCAATATATTCCCCTGAAGATATATTTATTCCTTCATTACGTGCTGAACTTAAACCTCCATTATTTTTATGTATAACTTTTATCCTAGAATCTCTTAGCAAATATTCGTCACAAATTTTTCCACTATTATCAGTACTGCCATCATCTACTAAAATAATTTCTATATTTTTATAAGTTTGATTTATAATAGAATCAATACATTTATTCAAGTATTTCTCAACATTATAAACTGGCACTATGATACTGATTAAATCATTCATAAGCAGAACTCCTCTATACTTAATATTTCAACAATCTATATAATCTTGCCATATAATAAACTATTCTTATAAATATTTTATTTAAATTAAATTCTTTTATAACATTATCTTCACCATTACTTTTTTTAGCAAAATATATCAAATTTAAAAAATATAATATTTTGATTTTATAAGTCATATATATATTATTTTTATAATATTCTTTAAAAAATATATAAGCTTGACAAGGATTTTGCTCCATAAGAACTTGATATTTTTTAGTTAAACCATCATTTAAATATTCAGTATAATAAATATTTTCATTAAAAAACCTAAAGAGCCAACCATCTTTAGCAATTCTATTCCACACCAAAGCTTCTGTACAAAACTTTTCATTTGCAAATTTAGGAAATTTATACTGTCTTAATATATCAGTAAAAAACACTTCAGCTTTATCACCAGTTATTCCATTTTTCTCACGCTCAAAAAAAGTCAAATCTTTATAGTCACCATCAAACGTAGTCCCAATAATATTTCCATTAGAATATACTCTATTTGCAACTATACCCCCATAATTTAGTTTTTCTTTTATATTAGTAGTTTGTTTTATTATAAATTCTACAGCATCATTTCTTAAATAATCATCTGAATCTAAAATTAAAAATAGCTTACCTTTAGCAAATTCAATTCCATTATTTATTGCTATGTGTTTTCCAGAATTTTCCTGAAAATAATATTCAATTTTAAAAGTATTATTTTCATCCTGCCATTTTTGAACTAAATTCTTAGTATTATCATTAGAACCATCATCTACAATAATCCATTCAAATCTTTTATCTGATTGACATTGCAATGATCTATATGCTTTTTCCAAAATATAAGCCCGATTATACGTTGGAGTAAAAATTGTTAAAATAGGTTTCATCAAATATTATTACCTCAAATATTATTACCTCAAACTATTTTTTGCTTTAAAGAGGAATTTTACAAAACTTTCTCCAAAACATTTAACTAATATTTTTCTAACTTTATCTTTTCTAATATCGTTCTTTGTTCTCCATGTACCTTTAAAATGATGAATAGTATAAGTATTTTCAGTCTCACTTATCTCGCCTGTAAAAAAACTTTTTGCACACAAATAATCAAACGGCAGCAACAAGCTATTATCGTCAAATATTTGACGTGTATTATTTAACTGCACTTTATACTTTTCTTTTAATAGTTTGGTCATTACTTCTACATTAGTAGTTAGATCAAAACTGCCGTCATCTTTTATAAAATGCCTTTCGTTATAATTATCCAAAAAAATCTTTATTACAGTACTGTTCCAACCGGCACCCATGGTGCCGGTTGGAATCCTATCTTCGGATTCAAACCCCGAAAACCAATTATATTGCAGCAAATCATCCAATGGCTTTACTACTTCAACATCTGTATCCATATAAATACCGCCATAATCATAAAGCACTTTTAATCTTGCATAGTCACTTACAAATGCCCATTTCTTAGCTTCGTAAGCTTCTTTGCAATATTGGTTTTGCGTTACATCAAAATTATTTTCATTCCACTCTATAATTTCATAATCAGGACAATATTTTTTCCATGTTTCAATATAACTTTTTACATCCTCCGGCAATTCTTTCCCACCGAACCAACAATAATGTATTTTTTTAGGTATCATTTACATTTTCACCTTATTCAAATTATTATCATAAATACCAAAACTAATATTCTTAAATGCATTAACAAACGAAATATTATTCTTATATTCCCCATACTTAAAAACTAAAAAATATAACGCATATAAACAACTTAACCAAAATCCTAATATATATCGTGTGGCCATACCATGCTTATAAAAATATTCTTCATTATAACCACTAAACCATGTTGATTCATTTTCAATCATCATTGCTATATTTATAGGATAATGATAGATTTTTAATCCTTTATCATAAGCATCAAGTAAAAATTTATTTTCTTCCCCAGCTCCGTTTCCTGTACCAGCACCAAGCTTTATATCAAACTTCAAGTTATTTTCTATTACAGAGTTACGTTTAAATGTTATTTGCCATGAACATACTCTTAAACATTCTAACCTTTTAAGCTTGTATATCTTATTTTTGAGTTTTGTCTGTTTATTATGCAGGTTAAAAACTATAATATCAGCCTGCGGCAGTTCTTTATAAGCTTTTAATATCTTTTCTTCTACATCATCATCAAAAATTTCATCATTATCGGCAATAAGGCAAATATCTGCATTGCTGTTTTGCATTGCCATGTTCCTGCTTTTGGATAATCCTCGTTCTTTACTGTTTAACCAAAGACAAGTTTTATTATTATCTATTTTTAATTCTTCTTTTTTATCTTCATTACATTGGTTAATAATTACGCAATTACTTTGTACGTTAGATCTTTTTATTATTTTTTTATCTGCTTCATACATACAACTAAGTAGTATTGCAAATTTATCCATTATCTCTATCACCAACACTGATATTTTACGAATGTTTCTTTAATCCATTTACCACATAAAAGTACATATAATACATGCTTTTTATCAAAGATAATTTCTGACTTTCTCTATACACTTTCCATGTCCAAATAGCACTTTTAAATTTATTACTGCTTACAGATACCTTACCTACACGGTAATATCCTAAAACTTCATTCATTCCATAACCGTTAATTTTGTATTCTTTTAAAATATTAAGCCAGCATATATAATCTTCATGTCTTTGATTAGGCATGAAGATTTTTCTTATAATATTTCTATCGATACAAACGGCTAAACAGCCACCAGTATTATTACCCTTTAAAAGTGTTTTATAATCTGTTTGCTTTGCTACTTTTATCAATTTACCATTTTCTTTTTTAGTTTCATCATTAAACATAATAAAATCATGAAATGTAAATGCATAATCATTTTGCTGCATAAAGCTTAGCTGTTTTTGCAGCTTTTCTTTTTTCCAAAGGTCGTCGCTGTCTAAAAAGGCTATGTATCTGCCTTTGGCATTTTGTATTGCTGTATTGCGTGCTGCTGCTGCGCCTCGGTTTTGTTTCAGGTTTATCAGCTTTATGCGTTTATCTTTAACGGCATAGCTTTGCACGATTTCTGCCGTGTTGTCTTGGCTGCAATCGTTCACTATAAGCATTTCCCAGTTTGGGTATGTTTGGGCAAGCACGCTTTCTATTGTTTCTGCTATGTAAGCTGCTGCGTTATATGCCGGGGTTATTATTGATACTAAACCATCTTCATATTGCTGACATAGTTCGTCTGTATTTATTTGCTGCTCTTTGTTTTTAACTTCAGCCAATCACTTTACCCCTTCGGTGCTTTCTTTGGTGATAAGCACTTTTAATGTTTGTAGCATTAGCGTTAAGTCATACATTACGCTTACGTTTTGGATGTAAATTAAATCATACACAAGTTTGTCGTAAGCAGTGGTGTTGTACTTGCCTGCTATTTGCGCAAGGCCTGTTATGCCCGGCTTTACGTTGTGGCGGTAGGCGTATTCCGGCTTTTCTTTGATGAATTGCTCTACAAAGAACGGGCGTTCCGGCCTTGGGCCTACGATGCTCATTTCTCCTTTCAGTACGTTTATCAGCTGCGGCAATTCGTCTAAGCGCGTTGCCCTCATGAAGTGCCCGAATTTTGTAATGCGCGGGTCGTTTTCACCGGCTAAGACAGGCCCGGTTTTGGCTTCGGCGTCCTGCCTCATACTGCGGAATTTATGCACTTTAAATTCTTTGCCAAAGCGCCCTACCCTTACCTGGCTGTAAATTATTGGCCCCGGGCTGTCTAATTTTACTATTACTGCCGTTATTAGCATTATCGGTGATAGTAATATTAATGCTGTTACTGCTACCACAATATCCAGCGTGCGTTTTAAAATACGCTGTTCCAATGTTAACAGCATGCGCGATACTCTTTGAGTCGGCAAATCGTCTATCTGCCACAGGTACATTTTGCTGCACGATATCTCATACAGCGTCGGTACGAGTATTACCATTTTCTTTTTTTCATTGGCAAGTCGTAAGATGTGTTCTTTTATTTCTACCGGCAGACTTTCGCCAATGAGAATGATATCGCTTGTTTCTATTTGCTTGATGGTGTCTGTTTCATTATCCGTTGATATGAATTTAAGGGTGCTTTTTTCTAAGCCGTAGGTTTTACGGATTTTAGTTTTTAGTTTTGTTTGTTCTTCTGTATCTGCCGCTATAAATACCGTCGGTATGGGCAGGTGCTTGAGTTCTATTTTGTGCATTACGTACTGCCACAGCATAAGAAGTATAAAACCAAATACTGCGGAGTAGATAATTACCATACGTGAGTATTCAAAGTCGCGCAGGAAGAAGGTTACTGCCATAGCGGCGATAAAAATATTGCCTACGGCGACGATGAGGTTTAGGAAGATTTCGCTTAACCTTTTGCGGATAAGGCTGAACAGCCCGTAGATGTTGAAGAAGAAGATTAAGAATACGGACAGCAGTACGGTAAGGCGGATATGGAAGTCTATCTGCATACTGCGCATGGTGGTATTTTGAATTAGGATAGCTAAGAAGGTTGCTATTTGGATGCAGCAGAGGTCGCCGAAGATTAAAAGCAGTTTACGGAATATTTGTGCCAAGGGTACACGTTCTTTCTTGTAATTTTAAGTAAGGCTTAATTTAATAATATAATTTTACCATACCTTTACCCCCCCCGCAAGACATTTTGGTTAGAGTAAGTCAAACTTTTTCTGGTCTTGTGGAAACTTTGTACCTGCCGGTAGGTTAGCGCGGCAGCGCAGGCTGCGGTAACCCGCACGCACGGTGTTGCGTGAAAGCGTACTGCAAATAAAAAATTACAATTAAAAAGCAATAGGAATATGCTGAAAAGCTGGTAGCAAAAACTATGGCGGCTATCTATTACCGATTTATTTCATGCGCGAACAGATAAAATCGTGTTCGCGAACGAAGAAGCCATAGCATTTTTGCAAAGCTTTAAAGTATATTCCTATTGCTTTTGCTTGCATAAAAAAATACCATCACAATTGTGATGGCGTTATTAGATGATAATATTATAGTTTATTCTTCCCCTATTCCTATTTTTCCAATCCTTCTCTTGCCACAATTTTATCCAAAATTTCTGCGCCTTTAAAAACTACCTTATCGCACTGAATTTCAGGCTCAAAATACTTGGGTTTAACTTCGCGGCAATCGTAACTGCCTGTTTCGGCTTTAAAAGTATCAACAAATTCTTTGCAAAGTTCTCTTACCTTACAGCCTTCTTCTTTGCCGTTGCGCTTTACATACAGTGTGCTAAGCACCATGCACGCACCGGTAACCACGCCGCAGGCAGCACCTGCGCCCATACCGCCTCCAAAGCCTGCCGCAATTTTAAGTGCCTGCGGCGGCAGCTGAATATTATAAGCCCAGTTTGCTCCATAAAGAATTTTTTCGGCACAGTTAAGGTTCATTGCCTTGCCGTAACCCTTTTGCAATAATTCAAGCAGCATTGTTATCCCTCCTATAACTCAAAATCCACTGCTTCTCCTTTTTCTAAAGATGCCGGAACATCTATCAACCGCTGGTTGCGCGAACCGCGGTACGGAAAGTCCAAATCGCGCTGCGCGAGAATAAACGGTCCGTCTACTAGTACGTTAATTTCCTTAAGCACCGGCAGATTTTTTACTTCGTTATACACATAACCGGTATAGCACCATACGTTCAACCCCGGTTTAAGTTTTTTTATTGCCTGCAAAAATTCCAGCACGCCGTCTGCCTGCGCCAGCGGGTCGCCGCCGCTTAAGGTTATGCCGCGGTGCAAAGGCGTCAGGCGCTTTATAACATCTTGCGCCAAATCCTCCGGCGTGTATTCCGTGCCGCCTTCAAACGGCAGCGTAGACGGGTTATGGCAGCCTTCGCAGTGGCGCGGGCAGCCCTGAAAGAACACTACTGCACGTATGCCCGGCCCGTCTACGATAGATTCATTTAAAATACCTGCAACCCTCAGCATAGCCTGCCTCCTTATTCCGTGCAGCAATTAGCGCGCTGGCGAATCTGCGTAAGCTTCTTTTCGCATACCGGGCAGTAATCGGTGTCAATAATGCCGGTATAACCGCAGTCCTCGCAGTAATCAATCGGGAAGTTAATGCCTACATAGCCGCAGTCGCATGCCAGCATATGGCGCAGAACATCTTCAACGGCCTGCAAATTATGCACAGGCGAAGATTCAAACTCTACATAACTGATATGGCCGCCGTTGGTAAATTTATGGTACGGCCCTTCAACGCGCATCTTATCAAATGCGCTGATTGGATAACCAACCGGCACATGGAAGGAATTTGTATAGTACGCTTTATCGGTCACGCCTGGAATAATGCCGTACTCCTTGCGGTCGATACGGATAAAGCGTCCGGAAAGCCCTTCTGCCGGCGTTGCAATAAGGCTGAAATTCAAATCATATTTATCGCAGTATTCATCTACACGCTTACGCATATAACCGATAATTTTCTGCCCCAGTTTCTGCGCTTCTTCGCTCTCGCCCTGATGTTTGCCAATCAGCGAAGTAAGCGTTTCGGCAAGGCCGATAAAACCAATGGCAAGCGTACCGTTTTTAATTGCTGGCTCAATGCGGTCATCCTTTTTAAGTTTATCGCTGCCCATGTAAAGCCCCTGCCCCATCAAAAACGGCAGGTCGCGCACGCGCAGATTGCACTGCACGCGGTAACGGTGATAAAGCTGCTCCGCCACAAGGTTCATCATATCGTCAAGCATCTGATAGAACTTGTCTATATTGCGTTCTGCCTTAATGGCAAGGCGAGGAAGGTTAATTGTTGTAAACGAAAGATTGCCGCGCCCGGTGGTAATTTCCTCGCCATGGCGGTTAGCAATAACGCGCGTGCGGCAGCCCATGTAAGCCACCTGTCCGCCGTAATCGCGGTTGTAAGTGGTATCCATAAAGCTGAAAGTCGGATTCAGGCGCTTTGCTGCCACACTTATTGCCTGCTGGAACAAATCATAGTTCGGGTCGCCGGGGTCTAAATTAACGCCGCGTTTAACACGGAAAATAACGTTCGGGAAAATCGGGTTTTCGCCGCGTCCAAGGCCGTTGCCGTAAGCCTTTAACAAATTGCGCGTAACCTTACGCCCGTTTTCGCTGGTATCAAGCCCAAGGTTAAGGCTGCTGAACGGCACCTGCGCACCGGCACGCGAATGCATGCTGTTTAAATTATAAACCAGTGCTTCCATTGCCTGAAAAACTTCGTTTTCTTCCGCACCTTCTACAAAATCGGCCATATCGGTATCAAAAAAGCCGAAAGACTGGCCGCCAAACATATCATTCTGGTTGCTTTGCAACACAATAGCCGCCAGCGCAGCCGCAGAACCCGGGCGTTTCGGCGGGCGGATATAGCCATGCCCGTTATTAAAGCCTTCGTGCAGCAGCCTGCCCAGCGGAATGTTCAGGCAATTTAAGGTTTTGCCGTAAAAATCAAGGTCATGAATATGAATATCGCCGCGTTTATGCGCCGCCGCCATTTCTTCCGGAATAACACGGTTCAAATAATATTCGCGGCTGGCAGCCGATGCAATTTGCAGCATTTTTGCCGAAGGCGAATTGGAAATATTAGCATTGTCACGGTCGGTTTCCTTTAAAATTTCTGCCACGGTATCCATAAGTTCGCTGCGCGCATTACGGATATCCGTACGTTTGGCACGGTACAAAATATAAGATTTTGCGGTTTTAGCGTGGCCTTTTTTAATTAAAACCTTTTCAACAATATCCTGCACATGCTCAACATCAACAATTTCCTTGTTTTCTGCCTTCAGGCATTTTAAGACGCACAGTGTAATTTCCACTGCCATTTCGCGGTCTGCACCACCAACGGCCTGAGCTGCTGCAAAAATAGCATCCGTTATTTTGCTGTCATCAAACGCTACAATACGCCCATCGCGTTTACGAATTTTCATGCTCGGCGTCACTCCGTTCCTTATTTTCGTTGTTATTAATAATACGCTGCAATTCCTGCATAAAATTGTTTACATCGGCAAACTGCCTGTAAACAGAAGCAAAACGTACGTAAGCAATCTGGTCTGTTTTTTCCAGATGGTTCATAACAAGCTCGCCAATAACTTCGCTGCGCACCTCCGATTCACCGCGCATACGCAGTTCACGCTCAATATGGTCTGCCATTTCCTTAATTTTTTCGTAAGAAATCGGGCGTTTTTCAAAAGCCTTAATCAAGCCGTTCAAAAGTTTTTTCGATTCAAACAGCTCGCGGCGCCCGTCTTTTTTATTTACAACCAAAGGTGTTTCTTCGTATTTTTCGTAAGTAGTAAACCTGCGGCCGCAATCGGGGCATTCACGCCTGCGGCGGATAGAAGCGCCGTCATCAACCGAACGGGAATCTACAACTCTGCTGTCATTATAATTACAAAATGGGCATCTCATACATTCACTTCCTTGTATTTGTTGGATAAGCACTTATATTATAACATAACGCCAACTTAAAAGAAACAAGATATTGTGTATATTTAAAATCACAAGCAAATTTTACCCCAAAATATAGAAAGCCTCTGCTAACATAAGCAGAGGCTTTAAATGCAGTATTAAGTTAAAATCAGCCGCGAATCCAGGGCGGAATCTCCGTATCGGAAGAATGTTTGTGAATAATTCCGCTGCCGCCCATATGCGGTTTATTGTTATTGCTGTCGTTATCGTGCTGCTGCTGATAACCGCCGCCCGGACGTACAATAGAAGGTTTGCCGCCATGTGTCGGCATTTCCTTGTTAAAGCCGGTAGCAATAACGGTAACACGGATTTCGTCTTTGAGAGTTTCGTCGATAACCGCACCGAAGATGATGTTGGCTTCGGGGTCAACAGCTTCGGTAATAATATTGGATGCTTCGGTAACATCAAACAGCGACAGTTCTGCGCCGCCGGTAATGTTAAACAGCACGCCGCGAGCACCTTCGATAGATGCTTCCAAAAGCGGGCTCTTAATGGCAGCTTCGGCAGCAGCGCGTGCGCCGTCGTCGCCTTTTGCCATGCCAATACCCATCAATGCAGAACCTGCGTTAGACATAACCGTTTTAATATCGGCAAAGTCCAGGTTAACCAGGCCCGGAACCGCAATCAAATCGGAAATGCCTTGAACGCCCTGACGCAGAACATCATCGGCAATGCGGAAAGCTTCCAGCATGGAAGTTCTTCTGTCGATAACCTGCAGCAAACGGTCATTAGGAATAGTAATTAAAGTATCAACTTTTTCTTTGATATTTATAATGCCGCTTTCAGCCTGATTCATACGGCGTTTGCCTTCAAATGAAAACGGTTTGGTAACAACGCCTACGGTAAGTGCGCCCACTTCGCGCGCACATTCGGCAACAATAGGTGCTGCACCTGTACCTGTGCCGCCGCCCATGCCTGCGGTAACAAATACCATATCTGCGCCCTTCAGCGCGTCCAGAATCTGGTCGCGGCTTTCTTCGGCTGCTTTTTCGCCGATTTCCGGGTTAGCACCCGCGCCAAGACCTTTGGTCAGCTTTTCGCCGATTTGGATGCGTGTAGGTGCTTTGGAAAGCAAAAGTGCCTGCGCATCGCAGTTTACCGCAATAAATTCCACACCCTTCACGCCTGCGGAAATCATTCTGTTAACGGCATTGTTGCCGCCGCCGCCAACACCGATTACCTTGATATTGGCAAGATTGTCCATGCCTTTTTCTTCAAACTCTTCAAACATTATTTATATTCCCCCTTAATAAGTTGGGTAAATTCCATCACATAGATATCAAAATAATATTCAACATATAACGGTATTTTTCCTGCTGCATTAAAAAATTATTTTATTTTTTAAGAAACAGATGGCGGATGGCAGCAAGATTGTTAAAAATGCGCATCCCAAAAATCAAAATAGCGACAAGATACAAATCTATGCCCAGCAAAATACCAGAATAGCACAAAAACGCCGCCAAAACAGCATTGGTAAAAAAGCCTGTAATAAATACGGTATTATCATATTTGCCTTCCATGCTGGAGCGCATACCGCCAAAAACAGTATCAAGCGCTGCCATCAGCGATACGGAAAGCAAACGGGCATATTCAAACGGCAGATACAGGGGAAAATACCATCCGGCTGCAAAGCCGATTACAATACCGGCGAGTGCATAGAGCATATTATTTACCCTCCTTTGCCGTTTCCTGATGTTCTTCGGCTGCCTGAGCATATTCAAAAGTGCGGCGGCCTTTAAATGCAGGTATTTTTACAACTTCCGGCATGGTAAGCTCTGCCTGAATACCCCAGAACTTAAAGGTATCAAGCACGCCGCCCCTTAATTTAAGGGCACTGGCAAGATTTGAAGGATTGCCAATGGCAAGTATTACGTAAGGCGGTGCGCTGCGGTTATTATTTACCGAAAGCGTAGGCCCTGCGCAGCGTATTTCACTGGTTGAAACAAGCCTTTCGCCGTTAATGGAAATTGCTTCTGCACCGGCAGCACGCAGTTCGTTAATTACGCGCAGCAGGTCATCATCATGAATAATATACAAATTGGGGTTTTCGCCAACCTGCGCCGTTACTTTGCTGTCATCAAGAATCAACTGAATACCCTTGCCTTCCAGCGGAACCTCACCAGCAAATTCTTTCAAACGTTCCAGTTCGTTTTCCAAAACCTTGTCGCTGCTGTTATTGGCCTGTAATTTTTCAATTTCCCTGGCCAAATCGTCGCGCTGCTGTTCCACAACACGCAGGCGCTCTGTTAATTCTTCCGCACGCTGGACATTAATGGTTTTCTGCCGTTCGGTAGTTTTTATCTGAGTTGCCAGCATAAAGCCCAAAACGGCAAAAACCAGTACAAGCATTATTTTGGCATGTTTATTTGCTAACATAAATTTTCAAATTCCTTTCAAAAATATCAGGCTTTCTGCCTTAACTTAATATAAGGCTTTGCGAAGGTTAAGTCAATATATTCAGCTCTAATATTTTTTGTTTTTATATCATTGAAAACCGTAATAAAAATATCCAGCTTATCAGAAATGTTATCTGCATTACCCAAAAGAATCGGATAACCGTAGCGCAGGTTAAACTTAACATTATTGCTGCCGTCAACAGCAATTTCGGAGATAGAATCGGTTACTTCCTTGTCGAGCTTGCTTAAAAAGCCTAAAATTTCAAGCACATTTTTTTCTTTAATCGTGTCGCCAAAAAAGATATTGCCCGTTACAACGCCGGAAAGCACAGGGGCGTCGGCTTCTTTAATACCGTCGCTGACGCTCATTACAACGCCGTTGTAATCAACCTGCGCATAACCTTTATACGAGCAGGCAATGTACAGCGCCGGTATACGTTCTTTTACACGCACCACCAGCACGCCCGGCCAGAAATATTCTGTTTCTGCCTTTTCAAAACGCACGTCATTGGCAATGGCTTTTTCTATTGCCGAAGGCGAAACAACAAATAAATTAACCGGTTCCTGCGTGCCGCACATACTTAAAAGCTCGCTCTGCGTTAGCTGCGATGTACCTTCAATAACAATGCTGCCAAAGGCCGTCCCCGGGGAAGTTGCCCATCTCCATGCCCCGGCAAGCGCGCCTATAATAACGGCTGCAATAAAAAACAGGCGCAAAAGGCGTAACCGCCGCTTTTTACGGTTTGCTTTTAAACGTTCGCGTGTCGATTGCACCTTTAACACCTCTTAAAAATATTCTTGGTTACTAAGTAAATTATTTATTATTAACTGATGCGGACTGTAAAATAATATTGCACAATTCGGGGAAAGAAATTCCTGCCGCAGCTGCCGCTTTAGGAACAAGGCTGGTTGCAGTCATGCCGGGCACGGTATTAATTTCAAGCACATAGCCGTTGCCTTCTTCATCAAGCATAACATCGGCACGGGCAACGCCGCTGCAGCCCAAAACTTCATAAGCCTTTTTGCTTATTTCCTGCACTTTTTTGGTTGTTTCTTCATCCAAATCTGCCGGGCAAATATATTCCGTTGCGCCTTTTGTATATTTGGAATGATAATCATACGTCCCGGAATGCGGGGCAATGTGAATAACAGGCAGGGCAACCACTTCACCGTCTTTCTGCATCATGGAAACAGTAAGTTCCTTGCCGCCGATAAATTCTTCCACCAGAATATCGCGGGAATATTTAAAAGCATTTGCAAGCGCTTCATCAAGCTGATTTTCTTCTTTAACAATTTCCACACCGATACTGGAACCCTGGCTTGCAGGTTTAATAACTACCGGCAGGTTGAAACGCTGCATAATCTTTTCTTTTATGCCGCTTTCCTTTTTATTAACAATCAGGCAGGCCGGGGTAGAAATGCCTGCGTCGCGCAGCATGCGTTTGGTAATAACCTTGTCCATGCAGGATACACTGGCAATCATGCCGCTGCCGGTATAAGGCATCTCGCGTATTTCCAGCAAGGTCTGCAAACGGCCGTCTTCGCCGTAAAGGCCGTGCACAGCGTTAAAAACAACTTCTGCTTTGCTTTCGGCAAGCTGTTTGCCGAAATTGCGCGGGTCAAGGTCAATTTCAACAACATTGGTATACCCATATTCCCTCAGCGCATTGGCAATGGCTGCGCCGGTATTTAAAGAAACCTCACGTTCTGCGGAAGGCCCGCCCATTACAACTGCAACTACCTGATTTTTGTTAAACATTTTCATTGCTCCTTTGCAAATCTGCTACTAATGCTTCGCCAACTTTATATACATCACCTGCGCCGATAGTCATAACCAAATCACCGGTGCGGGCATTTGCCGCAAGATAATTTTCTATATCCGCCATTGACGGCACATACTCAACATCAACACCCGAAGTTTTCTTAATGCCTTCGGCAAGCTTTTGGCTGTTTACGCCTTCAATGGGGTCTTCGCTGGCCGCGTAAATATCGGTTACTATAAGTTTATCGCAGCCTTTAAAGCAGGCGCAGAACTCATTGAACAAAAGCTGAGTGCGCGTATAGCGGTGCGGCTGGAAAACGCAGATTAAACGCTGCGGCTTCGTTTGCAGCGCAGCTTTTAAGGTTACGCCTATTTCCGTGGGATGATGCGCATAATCATCAACAACCCATACGCCGTTAACGCGCCCTTTGGTTTCAAAACGGCGGTGCGCACCGGTAAATTCCTTCAGTGCTTTTAAAATGCTGTCCATTTTTATGCCCATTTCAACAGCGCAAACAAGCGCGCCCAACGAATTAAGCACATTGTGCCTGCCGGGAACTATCAGCTGAACTTCCGCAAACAGGCTGCCGTTTTTATAAACTTTATAATCCGTGCCGCCGGTATGGTAAACTATGTCTTTGGCAACGTAATCGGCCTGTTCATCATCAATGCCGTAGCTGATAACACGGGTTTCGGTTTCCTGCGCCAGGCGGCGGAGCTTGGGGTTATCCATGCAAAGCACTGCCGCACCGCCCGGTTTTACGCTGCCCACAAACTGCTTAAAGGCAGCATAAATATTTTCTTCGCTGCCATAATGGTCCATATGGTCGTTTTCAATATTGGTTACAAGCGCATACAGCGGATAAAACTTCAAAAACGAACCGTCGCTTTCATCCGCTTCGGCAATTACATAACGGCCTTTGCCGCTGCGCGCATTGCCGCCGAGGCTTGTTACTTCACCGCCGATAACAATGGTAGGGTCTATGCCGCTCTGCGCCGCTATGCAGCTTAACATGGCACTGGTTGTAGTTTTGCCGTGCGCACCTGCAACAGCCACGCCATCGGCATGGTTAAGCAGCTCCGCCAATACGTCCGACCTGTGCATAACTTTTATGCCCTGCTCTTTGGCTGCCACCAGCTCACAGTTATCCGGATGGATGGCGGATGAAATAACAACCGCATCCGCACCATTTACCTGCCCGGCAGCATGCCCCTGATAAACAACGGCTCCAAGCGCTTTCAGCTTTTCGCAGATACCGCCTGCATTTTTATCGGAACCCGATACATGAAAACCACGTTCACAAAGTACATGTGCCAAAGCACTCATTCCGGCGCCGCCAATACCAATAAAATGAATATTGTGTATTCCCGCAAGCATTTAAAATCCTCCCTGCTCAATTTTTAACAAGCTGCAAAGCCTGCTGCGCAATTTCTTTCGCCGCGCCCGGCCTGCCCAAGCTTTTGGCAGCTTTTTTCATCTTCTGCAAATCTTCGCTGCGTATTAATAAATGCTCTATTTCTTCAAGCAGTTTTTCGCCTGTAAGTTCTTTATCCAAAATAACTTTGGCCGCACCGGCAGCCTCTACCGCACGGGCGTTAAACTCCTGATGGTTGGCAGTTGCATAAGGATACGGAATTAAAACCGAAGGCACGCCCTTTGCCATAAGTTCCGCAAGGCCTATCGCCCCCGCGCGGAACACCGCCAAATCTGCCGCCGCCAGTGCCATTGGCATATCATGCAGATAAGGCTTAACAACTATATTATCTTCAACAGAGCCTTTTTTGTTAAGCTCCTTAATATATTCCTCGTAATTGGCTTCACCGGTGGCGTGCAGCACCTGCACATCATGCCTGCCGCTCAGCGCCTGTTCAACATAAAGCATGGCTTTGTTAATGCTTTGTGCGCCGCGGCTGCCGCCGGATACCAGAATGGTTTGTTTTTCCGGGTCAAGCCCGAAAAATTTTATCGCTTCACTGCGTTTATTAGAAAGAATTTCGCTGCGGATAGGGTTGCCGGTATATATTTTACGCGATTTTCCAGTAAAATATTTTTCAGCCTCACGGTAACCCAAAAACACTTTTTTTACAAAGCGTGCCAAAATCTTATTGGTAACGCCCGGCATGGCATTCTGCTCCTGAATTGCGGTTGGAATGCCGCGCAGAGCCGCCAAAAACACCACCGGCCCGCATACATAGCCGCCGGTGCCTATAACAAGGTCCGGCTTTATTTCGCTGATAAGGCTGTTTGCGCCAATCAGCCCTGTAAACAGTTTGCCGAAGGAACGCAGCGTGTCAAAACTCAGGCTGCGTTTAAAACCGGCTATTTCAATATAGCGCAGCGGATAACCGTAGCGCGGAATAATATTTTTTTCAAGCCCCTGCTGCGTGCCTACAAAAATAATCTGCGCATCAGGGCGAAGTTTTTTTATTTGGTCGGCAATGGTAAGCGCCGGGTAAATATGCCCGCCTGTACCGCCGCCGGAAAGTATAACCTTCACTTTATTTTTCCTCCGCAGCCGAAAGTTCCGCAACTATCTGTTTAAAGCAGCGCCCGCGCTCCGGGAAACCTGTAAACATATCAAAGGATGCGCACGCCGGAGATAAAAGCACCGTCTGCGGTTTAACAGCCGTTTTATGCGCCAGCTCCACAGCTTCCTTCATGGAAGTTACCATGCGTATATCGCTGACGCCTGCTTTTTCAGCCGCTTCTTTAAAACGCTCTGCCGCTTCGCCAAGCAAAATCAGCGTATCAACCTTTGTTTTTACAAGCTGCATCATTTCTTCAAGCGGGGTCAGTTTATCGCGCCCGCCGGCAATTAAAATCAAATGCCCTTCAAACGCTTCCAGCGCCTTAATGGTAGAATCGGTATTGGTTGCTTTGGAATCATTATAATAACGTACGCCGTTAATTGTCGCCGTATATTCAATGCGGTGTTCAACACCTTTAAAGTTTTTCAGCACTTCTGCAATATTACAGGGCTCAACGCCTGCAAAAAACGCCGCGCCAATAGCAGCCAGCACGTTTTCTTCGTTATGTCCGCCAAAAATCTGCAAATCTTTCCTGTTGCAGATAACTTCTTTAGTATCGTTCCAGGCAATAACAAAATTACCGTCCTGCATATAAATGCCCTGCGGCAAAACTTCTTTACGGCTGAACCAGCACAATCTGCCCGGCACAAGCCCGCCCCAGCTTTTAACAACAGGGTCATCAAAATTAAGCAGTGTTACGTCTTCCGGATGCTGGTTTTTAAAAATATTGCATTTGGCCGCACCATAAGCCTCCATTGTATGGTGGCGCGTTAAATGGTCAGGCGTTAAATTTAAAATAACGGCAATTTCAGCGCGGAAGTTCTGCACCGTTTCCAGCTGAAAGCTGGAAAGCTCAGCTGCCAGCCACGAATTTTCGGGCATGGTTTCAACTTCTTTGGTAAGCGCCATGCCGATATTGCCGCCCACTTTGGTTACGCAGGGCAGCGTTGCCAGCATTTCACCTATTAAAATAGTAGTTGTTGTTTTGCCGTTGGTGCCGGTAATGCCCACAATATGCCCGTTATAATTGCGGTAAGCAAGTTCCGCCTCGCCAGTTACATTAATGCCGCGGTTCAGCGCTTCCTGCACCAGAGGGTTTTCCATGCTGATGCCCGGTGAAAGGATTACTTCTTCCACATCGTCCAGCAGGCCTTCTTTTTTGCCTATTACAATTTGCCCGCCGCTTTGGGCAAGCAGTTCTTTTAAATCTGCATCAACCTCGTGCCCGGCATCATTATAAAGCAGCACACGTTTGCCCTGGCGTGCCAGAATATCCGCAGCGCCGCAGCCGCTGATGCCTATGCCATAAACAAGTACAGCCTTACTCAAAATTAAAATCCTCCGTTTCCGTTAAGCCACAGCAAAACACCCGCAATGCACAGCAGACAGCTTGCGGCAAAAAAACGTTTTACAATTTTGGTTTCTTTCCATCCGCCAAGTTCAAAATGATGATGTATCGGCGTCATGCGGAAAATACGCCTGCCGCCCGTAAGGCGGAAATAAGTAACCTGCATTATTACAGATGTTGCTTCCATAACGTAAATGCCGCCGAGAATTACAAGCAAAAGTTCTGTATGCGTAAGCAGCGCCAGCGCCGCAACACCGCCGCCTATTGCCAGCGAACCGGTATCACCCATAAACACTTTGGCCGGATGGTGGTTAAACAGCAAAAAGCCGATGCACGCACCGGTAATGGCCAGCGCAAACACGCTTAAATCGGCATGGCCTGTGTTATAGGCAATAAAAGCATACGCAACCGTTACTGGCAGCGTAACGCTTGCCGCAAGCCCGTCAAGCCCGTCGGTAAGGTTTACGGCGTTAGTTGTGCCCACAAGCAGCAAAAATACCAGCACGTAATATAACCAGCCTAACGGAAGCATATATTCCGTACCGGGTATGGCTATGCTTAAATCAGACTGCACATGGGTTTCAATATAATAAACATACGCCCCTGCCAGTACAAACTGCATAAAAAACTTCTGGGCAGCAGTAAGGCCAAGGTTGCGTTTCATTACAACTTTAATATAATCGTCAATAAAACCAATCAGCGCATGGCCGAAGGTTAAAAGCAGCGCAATGCACAACGCCGGTGTAAAATTGCACCATACGGCAACGGCAACCAGAATTGCCAACAGCATCATAATGCCGCCCATAGTAGGCGTGCCGCTTTTTTTCATGTGTTCTTTTGGGCCGCATTCGCGGATGCTCTGCCCAAAATTCAGTTTATGCAAAACCGAAATAAAGCTCGGCCCGGTTACAGCACAGATAATAAATGCCGTAGCCAGTGCACCAAGAAGATTAATTGTCATTTATCCAACACTCCGGATTTTATTTTTTCAGAACAAGGTCAATCAAACCATCAACCTGCATGGAATGAGAGCCTTTGAGTAAAATTATATCATCATTGCGTAAAATGCCGCTTAAAATTTTGGCTGCTTCCGCACGGTCATGGCAAATAAAGGTTTTTACGCCTTTTTCCTGTGCTGCGCGTCCAGTATGTACTGCTTCCGTACCGTAGGTAATAAGCACGTCAACGCCTTCGGCAGCGGCCATTTCGCCAACTTCTTTATGTGCCTGCACGGAAAGCGCGCCAAGCTCCAGCATATCGGCCAGCACGGCAACCGCCTTGCCGCCTTTGGCATCTTTTACGGCATGCAGTGTTTTTAATGCGCTTGCCATAGAGGCAGGGCTGGCATTATAGGCATCATTAATAACCGTTACGCTGCCAAACTGCATAAATTCCTGGCGTTTGCCCGTAAGGCGCACATCTTTTAAAGCATTTTTTATCTGCGCCAGCGGAACATTAAACGCAGCCGCCACGGCAATAGCCGCCAGCGCGTTATAAACATTATGCTCGCCCAAAAGCGGCAGCACGATATGTTCTTTTTCGCCCGCTGCGGCACAAACGCAGTCAAACTCGCTGCCTTCTGCCGTAAGTTTAATGTTCTGCGCATATACGCCGGCTTCTTCCGTACAGCCGTAGCTTATAACTTTGGCAACGGTTTTGTCTGCCATGCGGCGCACAAAGGCATCGTCGTTATTAAGCACCGCAAACTGCTGCGCCGTTAAATTTTCAACAATTTCGCTTTTCGCTCTGGCAATATTTTCCATACTGCCCAAAAGTTCCATATGTGTTTCGCCAACATTTGTTACAACGGCAGCGTCGGGGCTTGCCAGTTTGCACAGGGCGCTTATCTGCCCCAAGCCGCGCATGCCCATTTCCACAACGGCAATTTCCGTATCGTTTTTAATGTTCAGCAATGTTTTTGGAAGCCCTATTTCGTTATTAAAATTGGCCTCCGTTTTAACAACATTATACTTGCAGGCAAGGCAGGCTGCAATCAAATCTTTGGTTGATGTTTTACCGTTGGAACCGGTTACCGCAACAACCTTTAAATTTTTCTGCTTATCACGCCAGGCTTTGGCAATAAGCTGATATGCTTTTAAAGTGTCATCTGTTTTTATAACAACGGCATCCTGCGGCAAGCCTTCAACAGCACGGCTTACAAGTACGCCCGCCGCGCCCAGTGCCAGTGCTTTGGAGCAATAGTTATGGCCGTCAAAATTTTCGCCGCTTAACGCCACAAACAGTTCTCCGCTTTTAATTGTGCGGCTGTCCGTATTAATGCCGGTAAATTCAACATTCTGTAAACTGCGGCAGCTTCCTCCCGTTGCCGCCAGTATTTCCTGCAAATCAAACATCATATCACCTTTTGTTCTGCCAGTATTCCTGCACTACTTCACGGTCATCAAAATGAATGGTTTCATGACCGATTATCTGATAATTTTCATGCCCTTTGCCGGCAATTAAAACAACATCATCAGCGGCAGCATGTGCAAGGGCATAGTTAATCGCTTCGCGCCTGTCGCTTAAACGCACGCTGGTTTTGCCTGCCGGAATTTCCTTAAGAGCGGTTTCAATTTCATCAATAATAAGTTCCGGGTCTTCGGTACGCGGGTTATCGGAAGTTACAACAACATTATCCGCAAGTTCCAGCGCAATGCGTCCCATAATCGGTCGTTTTTTGTTGTCGCGGTCACCGCCGCAGCCAAATACAACCCAAAGTTTGCCGCGGGTAATGCCGCGCGCAGTTTTCAGTACATTTTCCAGTCCGTCCGGGGTATGGGCGTAATCCACAATTACGGTGTAGGGCTGCCCTGCCTCTACCAGCTGAAAACGTCCCGGCACGCCGTCAAAGCCGTCAAGCACATCCATAATAATTTGCGGGTCAATCTTTTCGGCAAGCATTGCGCCCACAGCGGACATTACATTATATACGTTAAATTCACCAGTAATTTTAAGCACCAAATCCATATCGCAGGCAGGTGTATGCAGTTTTAATGCCATTTGTTTGGCCTGCACGTCAAAACTGATGGGATAAATATCGTAATCCTTGCTTTCGCCGTAAGTAATTACCGGTACTTTTGTGCGTGCGGCAATAATTTTACTGCTGGGGTCATCCATGTTAAGCACGGCAGTTTTGCCTTCCTTGGTGCCGCCTGCCAGATGTTCAAACAAAAGGCTTTTGGCATCACGGTAATTTTCAAAAGTTTTATGAAAATCCAGATGGTCCTGCGTGATATTTGTTAAAACAGCCGTATCATATTCAATACCTGCAACGCGCTTTAAGGCCAAAGCATGGCTCGAAACTTCCATTACCACATAATCGCACCCGCACTGTTGCATTTTATACAAAGTTTTCTGCAAATCAACAACATCCGGCGTTGTATTATGAGAAACGGTTTCTTCGTCTTCAATCATAATATTAATGGTGCCAATCATACCAACCTTATATCCTGCCTTACGCAGAATAAGCCTGATAATATTGGTGGTAGTTGTTTTGCCGTTAGTTCCGGTAACGCCAATCATGCGCATTTTTTTGCCGGGATAGTCAAAAAAATAAGGGGTCACTAACTCCATGGCCCTTCTGGTATCGTTTACCTTAATCAGCGTCATGCCTTCCGGGCATGCAGCAGCCTCTTCAACAATGGCTGCCACAGCGCCCTTTTCATGCGCCTGCTGTAAAAATTTATGCCCGTCAACGGTTGCGCCTTTCAGGCAGATAAATAAACTTCCCGGCACAACAACGCGGGAATCGGCAGTTATATCAGTAATGGTTTTGCCTGCCGCACCGGTAACTTCTGCGTCCGGCAGCAGCTTCAGCAAATCCTGTAAATTCTTTTCCATCCGGATACCTCCAAAAGTGAAACGGCAGCCTTAATACACTCAGGCTGCCTCCCATAAAATTTTATATTATTATACCATATCTTGCTTAAGAAGGCTATGTTTTTTACTTTGCATAAGCATAACCGTCATAAGCAATTTTACCTTTATCTGCTTTAACATAAATATTGTTGCGCGCTACCTGCATGCCAAGCTGCTTTTCTGCAATAGAGGTAATTCTTTCAGGCCCCTTAAGCTGCTCAACAACAATGCGTTCCTCGCTGTTTTCCAGCATCAAAGCCGCTTCCTGCTGTTTTAAGGCCACAAGCTCATTGCTTTTGGAAATAAGGCATTCGCTGCGTACAACGCAGGCAAAATAAGTAGCCAGCAAAATTCCTGCCACCACAGCAATACGGCGGCGCATAAGTTTTAAATTACGCTGTTTGGGCCTTTTTACATACGCTGTCTGCCGTACAGTATTTTCTTGTTGTTCTTCCAATTCCCATGCATATTCATCATACTTTCTGGCTAACATAGCGTTTTCCTCCATCAATATTTATCAGCATTTCTCGGCAAACCTAAGCCTTGCACTGCGCGCACGCGGATTTTCTTCAACTTCTTCCGCAGGCGGCACAATATTCCCCACTTTTTTCAGCTGCGGTTTTCTGCCGCACACACATACCGGAAACTGCGGCGGGCAAATGCAGCCTTTGGCAAGCGCTGCAAAAGTTTGTTTTACAATTCTGTCTTCCAGCGAATGAAAGGTTATTACGCCAATTCTTCCGCCTGTTTTAAGCCTTGCCACAGCATTTTCCATTGTTTTTTGCAGTATGCCGAGTTCATTGTTAACTTCAATCCTCAGTGCCTGAAAAGTTCTTTTTGCCGGGTGCGGCCCATCCATTCTGGCACCTTTGGGTATAGCTTTTTTTATAATTTCCACCAGTTCAAAAGTGGTAGAAATATGTTTGTTTTTGCGCTCTGCCGCAATAAAAGCAGCTATGCGTTTGCTCCAGCGTTCCTCACCGTAGCGGTGAATTATATCAGCAAGCTCGCTTTCGGAATAATTATTTACAATATATTCCGCGCTCAGCTTCGCGCTTTTATCCATACGCATGTCAAGCGGCCCGTCGTGCATATACGAAAAACCGCGTTCCGGCGTATCCAGCTGATAGCTTGAAACACCAAGGTCAAAAAAGATACCGTCAATCTGCTCTATATTAAGGCTGTCAAGCACAGCATCAAAATCTTTAAAATTGCTTTTTACGGTAGCTATCCGGCATTTGCACGGAGCCAGGCGTTTTTTGGATGCGGCAATGGCATCTTCGTCCTGGTCAATGCCTATAAGCATTCCGTCCTCGTTAAGCTGCGAAGCAAACCCGAAGGAATGTCCGGCGCCGCCCATGGTGCAGTCCACATAAACGCCGTCTTTATTTGTTATAAGCCATTTAACGCTTTCATCAAGCAAAATGCTTTTATGCTTAAATTCGTTTGCTGCCATTTTAAATACCTATATCCATATCAGCAAGCTGCGCTGCCACAGCGTCGGCATCTTCGGCATTAACTGCGTTATATTCCTGCCAACGGGCTGCGTCCCAAATTTCAGCCCTGCTGCCTACGCCAACTATTACCGCATTTTTTTCAAGCCCGGCAAAAGTACGCAGGCTTGCCGGAAGCAGTACACGCCCCTGCTTGTCACATTCTACTTCGGCTGCGCCGCTGAAGAAAAACCTGCTGAAAGTACGGGCATTTTTATTCGTCATCGGCAAAGCGTTAAGTTTAAGTTCCAGCTTATGCCATTCATCTTTATCATATACAAACAGGCAGCCATCCAGCCCTTTGCTGATGATAAAACTGCCGCCGAGAGTTTCACGGAGCTTTGCGGGCATGAAAAGGCGGCCTTTTACGTCAATAGTATGCTGATATTCACCCATTAACATAGCGGTACTCTCCTCCCCTTTTCCCCACTTCACACCATTATACCCCACTTTAGGTTAAAAAACAATATTATTATGCATATTAATGCACTTTTTTGTAAATTAACCGGCCGCCAAAAATATTTTTAAACAAGTTACCCTAAAGCAACTTTTATTTTTGCCAAACTGTGGTATAATAAAAAAGCCGAAAGGCAAAAAGTAAATAATTTAGCATTTATGCTTTAAGGAGGATTATTAAATATGCTTACCAAAGATACCGGCATTATTGATGCCGTTCAAAACCATCCTGAAATTTTAGAAGTTTTTGCAGAATACGGCCTCGGCTGCGTTGGCTGCATGGCATCCCATTTTGAAAGCATCGGCCAGGGCGCTGCTGCCCACGGCATTGATGTTGACGCTTTCATTGCCGACTGCAACAAAGCTATTGAAGCTGCAAAAAAATAAAACCGCAGCTTAACACCGCGGTTTAAAATTTAAAACTGTTTTAAGAGCTTAGCCCGGCATTATGCCGGATTAAGCCTTTTTTATTTTGCTTTCATCTGCTTAACAATCAGCGATACGGAAGGCTGTGTTATGTTGAACAGGTTAGCCAAAAATACCTGCGTTAAATGTTCTTCGTTATATAAACGCCATATCTCTTTATTGCGTTCTTCTCTGCCTTTATATGGCTTAAGCTCCACTTCTCTTGCTTCTATGCAAAAGCCCCTGTCGGCAAGCACTACCACTTTGCGTTTCCCTTCTCCGTCCGTTATTTTAAGTTCCAGCGTCCGCCCTCCGTTTTCGTCACGCTGGTTGATGTTATAGTATTCTATTTCATCTTCTCCCGCCGCTTTTTTCAGCATCGTCTGGTTAAAAGGTATTTCTTTTATTTCCACCATATCACCTCGTATGTATTGATATGTTTTTGGCTGTGCAGCAGGGCTTTGCCTGCTGCTTTATTTTTAATTTGCGTTTTTGCGCTGAAGTATTTTTAGCGCCATTGTGTAGGCGTTGCGCATGGTTGCGTTATTGCGTGCGTCTACCGGCGTCATGTCTGCCCCAAGGTCTGCACATACTTTTCCTTCGCTGTCTACTATGTAGTTGGCTCCTATTATGTATTCATTGCCGAAGGTGTTAAATAAATACAGCGTTATGGCTGATGCTGCCCCTGTCATGTCTTCTCCCTGCCTTAAGCTGGCAAGAAAGGTCTGGTCTGTATATTTTTCTTCGGCAAAGAAGGCAAGGTAATATTTGCCATCTTTTTTTACGGTGTTTACGCTTTCGCTGTCTATATAAAGCACTCCTACATCTGTTTTACCTGCTTCAAGCAGGCTCTGCGCCAGCGTTGGCAGCGGCAGCATGCACAGTGCCGCCGCTGTAAGGCAGGTTGCCATTAGTCCTTTTAGTTTGCCCATGGTGTTTTACCGTTTATTTCTGTTCTGCATTCTGCTGCATGGGGCTTAAGGCAAAGTCTGTCATTTTGTTTTCTTTGTTGAAGGCAAAGGTGATGCTTACAAGTTTCTCTTTGCTGAAGCTGCCTATGTAGGTTACATAGTCTACATTGTCATAACGCTGGAAGGAGTAGAATTTGCTTTCTTTTAATCTGCCGAAGCGTTCCTGTACCTGTTTTTTAAGTACGTCATAGGCTTGTTCTGTTACTTTGGCTTTTAAGGTGTCGTCAAAGCCGCTCGCAAACTGGTTGTAGGCAGGTGCTTCCAGAGTAAAGGCTGCTACAAAGTTTTCTGCCGCGCGCTGTTCTTTGTTAAGGTCGCCACCGTCTGCCGCAAAGCCTATGGCTGCTATGGCAAGGGTAAAAATTGTGGTTAGGGTTAAGATGAGTTTTTTCATGCTTCTTCCTTCTTTCTGCTATGTAAGGATTTTAGATTAAACCATTTACTGCTTTATTTTTACGATGTTATTTTTATTTAATTTCATCTGTATATACTACCGGTTATACTGTGGCGGCAGTATATAGTTTAATATGCAGTTAGTTATAGTAATAAAGGCGGGTTTATACCCGCCTTTATTAACTTTAGAACTCGTTTGCTGTTTATGCTGTTTTAAACAGTTACTTTGTTAAGCTGCTTATTTTGCTGCTTCTGCCTGTGCTGCGCGTTCTGCTGCAAGTTTAGCATGGCGTTCCTGCTGTGCTTTAATTTTTGCTTCTTTGGCTGCTTGTTTCATTTCTTCTGCTTTTGCAAGTTTAGCTTCTTCTGCTCTTCTTACATCTGCTTCTGCCTGTGCTTTTTTAATTTCTGCTACTTTTTCAGGAGATTTGCGGCCAAATTTCCAGGTTGCACCAATGCCGCCCATTACTTCGTCACCACTGGTAGATACGGACAGGCTCAGCATGAAGTCGCGGTTCGGATAATGGAACAGGCCCAAAGCTGCGCCGGTTTCATCTCTGTACTGGCCAATGCCTACTGCTACTTCTGTCGGAGCGGCAGGGTCATAACCCATGGTACGCAGGTTGGCAATAGCTGCTGCCATTGCGCCTACTTTATCAATGCGGTCTTCCAGTTCGCCTACGCGGTTATTCAGTTCGCTTACGCCCTGTTCAAGGTTGCCTACGCGGTCGCCAACATTATTCAGGCTGGTGCCTTCACCGCTTACTACGTCGCCGCCACCAATGTAGCCGCCGTCGCCAACGGTAATTTCATCATGTTTAATAGAAGTGCCTTCTGCACCGCCTACATTTACGCCGTCAGCAGTTACACTTGTTTGTCCGCCAACATTCAGGCCTTCGTTATCAAGAGTGGTATTGCCGGTAACAACTTTGTCAGCAGTTACAGTACCATTTTCTAAACCTACACCACCGATGTTGCCTTTGTCAGCAGTAATATTTTCAAAGTTGCCTTCTACACTGTTAACACTATCGCCATCGATATAGGTTTTATCGCCTACAGTAATTTCATCAGTAGATACTTTATCGAAATTACCAGCGCCAGCATTAAGGTTACCACCTTCACCAGTTGTAGCATCGCCTTCTACATTAAGGTTGCCGTCAACAGTAGTAGTACCGGTTTCTTCATCGTAGCTAATGCCCTGAGTTTTCTCTTCCAGTACATCTACACGCCCATTCAGGTCATTAATACCATCTACTAAATCATTGAGAGAATAAGATTTATTCTCATATTTAGTTCCATCGTAGTTAAATGTTACATCAGCGCCACTCATAAAGTGCATGTTGCCAGTAACATTTACACCAGCTTCACCGTTCGGAACTTGTCCATAAGTGAAATCTAAACCAGTATCGCCAAACATATTAACAGTGCTTGTATTTGCACTTAAAGCACCCTCAATAATAGTAGTATCAAGGTCTCCATCATTATCACTGTCAATTCTGTCAATACCGCTCAGATTACTGGTTACTGTTGTATTAAGATCGCTAATATCAACGCCATCAACTTCACCATTGACAATGGATACTCCGCCTATATTACCGCTTCCTGCTTCAATATAATCAGTTTCTATACCAAAACCATCAATATGCGTTGCACCAATATCAATATAGCCTGCACCAATGACAGTCTTATCTTCTAATGGGAAAGCTGCATTACTAATAGTTAAAGTTCCGTTGGTATCAACTTTAAATGCATTGTTTGCTGCACTGAAAGAACCATCAGAATTTGCCATAACAGCGCCATCGCCAACATTTACAGAATTAGCAACTACGTTGCCGCCTTCTTGAATTACGTTGTTGATGTTGTTAAGTTGCGCTTCGTCAAGGTTTTCTGCGCCTAAAGTTAAACCTTCGTCCGAAAGGCTTGCTACTGTATTTTTATCGGCATCATTAATCTTCAGTGCGCCATCTTCCAAACGTACATGTTTTTCATTTTCAAAACCAAAACGAGCGGTGCCATCATTAGTAATAACAGCAGCCTGAGTTCCGTTTTCACCTAAAACATAGAACCTGCCGTCTTTACCATTTACAACTACAACACCTTCAATTTCAGTTCTGCCATCACCATAAGGCAAATCAGCGTCATTACGGCTAATACCTGCTACGTTGCCGCCAATGTTGCCGACATTACCGGTTAATTTTTCAAGGTCTGCACCTACTGCATTTAAGCTATATTTTTGATTACCAGCTTTATCAGTAGTTATGAAATCGCTTTCTGATTTAACAGTACCATCTTTAGCAACTGTAAATCTATCATTATTCACGCTAATTCCGTTTGCAATCAAATTATTTCTTACATTTGCATTACCATATTTGTCAACAGAAAAATTAGTTTGCCCATTAGCTTTATTAATGTATAATTCGCCAGCAGATGTAATATAAGAATTTTCTATATTTGTTTTGGTAATATTTTTAGTTACGTTTTCACGTGTAATGCCAGCAGTATTTGTACCAATAGCACTTACATTAACGCCGTTAATAAGTTTGCTCGTAACATTGCCATCTTTATCAACAGTAAATGCACCATTAGCAGCCTTTACAGCACCATTACGGTCAACCTTAAATACAGCATTGTCGCCATTTTTACCGATAATTAAAGAATTACCTTTAATAGTGCTATTTTCATCTACATAAAAACTGTTATTGTATGCGCCAAATTTATCAGCGATTACTTTGCCATCAAAACGGGTTTTACCTGCTACGGTATCTTTAGCATTAATGTTTTGTGTTTTCTCATTCCAAGAATTAATAGCAGCAGCGTTTAATACAGCAGCATCTTCAGGATTATTAAGATTAGAAAAAGTCAGACCATCAGCAGTTAAACTTACATTGTTTAACGTATTTCGATTAGTATATGTCAAACCATCTACTGTTAATAATGCCCAAGTTCTTCCTCCGGCTTCAAGCGTAAAAGTACTAGCTGTCATAGTATAATCTGTTTTAAAGCCGGCTTCTTCTTCGTTAGAATAAAAAGTACCAATGGTATCACTAGAAATTCCATCACTAATATTTACACGCACTTCATTTTGAGTATATCCACCAGTACTAGTGGTAGTCTCAGTCGTAACAGAAGAATTGCTGTCTAAAGTAAATTCTGCCGCCATTACCGGAGCAGCATAGAACACTGCCATTGTGCTTACGGCTAACATACTTGCTAAAATTTTGCTTTTTTTGTTTTTAGCCATCCTTATCACCTTTCCCGTTTGTTTTATTTAAAAGCGTGCGCTTTTAAATACCTTTTCTCTGTAAGCCGTCCGGGAATGTTACCGCGGCGTTTCATTCCGCGGGCGGTTTGCAGGCTTTAAGTTACAAGGCAGACTCTTCCACCTTTATACAAAAATTATACAACGTTCTTCCCCCTCGGCAAGACCTTACTTTAACTTTATGTCTTTCTTTTACGTATCTTGCCAACTGGT